>Ga0209958_1000212_pt1 | contig 166606 bp, 154 predicted proteins | sample ThiBio_inoc_plan_FD_183942 | JGI IMG/M metagenome (GOLD analysis project Ga0209958, IMG submission 183942) | Wastewater bioreactor microbial communities from Cape Town, South Africa - Thiocy_inoc_plan (SPAdes) | ecosystem: Engineered > Bioremediation > Thiocyanate > Unclassified | place: South... | reverse complement strand
CGAGGGCAACGTGACCACGAACTGGAAACAAGCCCTCGAACAACTCGCACTCGCCTACCCCGACCGCATCACCCCCTACCTCTAACCACCAACACCAACCCGCTTACACAGAAGACTTGACAAGCCCCACTCCGTTGACCGGCCGGGTCATCCGCGCCTCGAAACAGACCGCCGTCCGATACGAACGCGCCCGGCCGGGTGAGCTGGTCCATATAGACGTGAAGAAACTGGGGCGTATCCCCGACGGCGGCGGGTGGCGCGCCCACGGCAGAGCCGCCGGCGACACGGCGGCCCATAAGCGGGCTCGGATCGGTTTCGACTACGTCCACTCGATGATCGATGACCACTCCCGGCTCGCATACTCCGAGATCCACCCCGACGAGAAGGGCGCGACCTGCGCCGGGTTCCTCACCCGGGCTGCGGCGTACTTCGCCGCGCACGGCATCACCCGCATCGAACGGGTCATGACCGACAACCACTTCAGCTACCGGCTCTCGAACGACTTCCAGACCGTCCTCCGCGGGCTCGGTGCGAAACACGTCCTCATCCGCCCGCACTGCCCGTGGCAAAACGGCAAAGTCGAACGCCTGAACCGCGTACTCTGCAAACCGAATGGGCCTACCGGCAGATCTTCACCTCTAACACCGCCCGCGCCGACGCCCTCGCACCCTTCATCGAGCATTACAACGCTCATCGCCACCACACCGCCATCAACGGCACACCCCTCAGCCGAGTGTTACCAACGTGACTGCCGAGTACAGCTAGCGGCGGGCCTCGCAACAGCCGCGCAGGCGGCGGGCCCGGTCCCGTGGCCGACGTGGCCACAAGAGAAGCCGGTACCCGCGTTCACGGCCATCGATCACGTCCTCGCGCGCGGGGCAGTTCCCACGGGGTGGGACAGTGCGTACATCGAGGGCAGCGATCACCGGGCGGTCATCGCGAACTGGGCCCTCTGCGACCTCACCTGAGGCCTCAGCGGCTGAGCGATGCGAAGCGGCGGATCGACAGCGGAACGAACACGACGAGCATCACAATCGTGATCAGCAGCACATAGATCACCGGATGCTGCAGCGGCCATGCGTCGGTTGCCGCACTGCCACTGGGTGCGTTGCCGAACAACTCCCGGGCTGCCTGTACGAGGGCCGAAACCGGGTTCCATTCCGCGATCACCCGGAGGGGGCCGGGGAGGTTCTCACTCGGCACGAACGCGTTCGAGATAAAGGTCAGCGGGAACAGGATCAGGAACGAGGCGTTGTTGATGACCTCGGGGCTGCGCACGATCAGACCCAGGAACGCCAGCACCCACGAGAGCGCGTAGGCGAAGACCAACAGCAGCCCAACGCCAGCCAGGAACTCGAGGGGAGATGACTCGACGCGCCACCCCACGAGAAGGCCGGTGAGCATCATGACGATCAGGGAGAGAACGTTGATGACGAGGTCTCCGACCGTCCGCCCGACGAGCACCGCCGACCCGCTCATCGGCAGGGTGCGGAAGCGGTCGATGATGCCGTCCTTGAGGTCTTGGGCCATCGCCGAGCCCGAGTATGTCGAGCCGAACACGATGGTCTGCGCGAAGATCCCGGCCATGAGGAACGACGTGTAGCTCTCGCCCGGCACCTGGATCGACGAACCGAAGACGAACGTGAACAGCAGCACGAACATGATCGGCTGGATGAGGGTGAAGATCAGGATGTCGGGAACCCGGGTCAGTTTCTTCACATTGCGCCAGGTGGTGACGTAACCGTCGGAGAGGAACCGACTGAACGCCGTACCGGGCCGGGGCTGCAGTGTTGTGCTGGATGATCCCGTCGTGTGCGAGGCCTCGGTGCTCATGCCGCCTCCTCCTCGTCCGTGGTCTGCTCGGCGGCATGGCCCGTCAACCGCAGGAAGACGTCATCCAACGTGGGCCTGCGCATCCCGGCATCGTGCAGTTCGACCCCGGCAGCAGCGGTGTCGGTCATGATGCGCGAGAGAGCGTCGGCTCCGTCGCTGACCGGAACGACGAGGCCGCGCGCGCCGTCCGATGCGACCGGCCCCGAGCCGTAGCGCGAGAGGATCTCGCGCATCGCGTCGACATCGCTCTCGCTCACAAGGCTCACCGCGATCCGCTGACCGCCGACCGACGACTTCAGCTCGTCGGCGGTGCCCTTCGCGATCACCCGCCCGTTGTCGATGATCGAGATCGAGTCGGCGAGGCGGTCGGCCTCCTCGAGGTATTGCGTGGTCAGGAGCACCGTCGTGCCGCCGGCGACGAGCGATTCGATCACGTCCCACAGTGCGAGCCTGCTGCGGGGGTCCAGGCCCGTCGTCGGTTCGTCGAGGAAGAGCACGGGCGGATTGATGACGAGCGCGCCGGCCAGGTCGATCCGGCGCCGCATCCCGCCCGAGAATCCTTTGACGGGCCGGTTCTGGGCATCCACGAGATCGAACAGCTCGATGAGTTCGCGCGCCCGCTGGGCTGAGCGGCGCCGCCCGAGGTGGTACAGCATCCCCACCATGAAGAGGTTCTCGAACCCGGTGAGGTTCTCGTCGACCGCCGCGTACTGACCGCTCGCGCCACTCATCCGACGGATCTGCTGCGGATCTGCGAGCACGTCGACACCGTCGATGCTCGCGGAACCGGCATCCGGTCGGATGAGGGTTGTCAGCACCTTGACCGTCGTCGTCTTCCCGGCGCCGTTCGGCCCGAGCAGCGCTGCGACGGTTCCCTCCGGCACTGACAGGTCGAGCCCGTCAAGCGCGCGGACAACCGGCGCACCCCGCGGATGGTACGTCTTGACGAGCCCGCTCGCCTCGATGAAAGCCATAGCACGGATGGTAACGGTGCCCGCAGACATCCGGGTGCCTGCCAACGGCCCCACGGGGGAGGACTGTCCCGCATGATGGATGCATGGCTGAGCCGGTGACGTCCCAGCGGATTCTCGAGCACGTCCAGCGGCTCGGCGAGGAGCATCCGCCGATCGAGCTCGATTCGGTCGACCGCGGCATCCGTGATCCGCATACCGTTGCCGATCGGTACGGGCATGTGATCGACTATCTCGCTCGTGTCGAACTCGAGGTCGACCGCAACGTCCTCGAGCTGCTCGTCCTGTTGCCCGATGTCAGCGAGGTCGACCGGATGTTCTACGCCGACGTGTGGCAGCCCCAAGAGATCCAGCATGGACTGATCCTCGATCGACTGCAGCAGGATCTCGGGTGCCCGGCGGCTGAGCCCGTGCTCGAGGTGTCGTACAAGATGCGGATCATGGGCGCTCTCGCGCACTTCTCTGCGATCCAAGACATCGCGCGGCTGCTGTATTACCTCACTGGCGCGAGCACCGAACGGCAGGCGGTGCTCGCCTACAACACGATCCACAGCGGGATGACAGGGCTCGGTGAGTCCGCGATCGCCGAGACGATCATCGCGCCCATCCGTCGGCAAGAACCCGGCCATTTCGCCTTCTATCGGATGAGCGCGACCGAGCTCGTGCACTCCGGGGCGCTGCGACCCTGGCAGCTCTACCTCGCCCGCGTCCTGCGCGAGAAGACCTACAACCTCGTCGGCACGAACGGACAGGACCGCTACCGCGCGCAGATGGGCGGCGTCGTCACAAGCCTCGGGTTCGACACCGACCTCGACAAGTACGCGCGCGAAGTCGGCCGCATCGAAGCGCAGCTACTGTGGGCGAACGAGCAGGGCATGGAGTTTCCGCCCTACGTCCTGCGGGCCCTCCGCGAGAGCATCGACCTCTACCGCGAGCGGGGCTTCGGCGACGCCGCGTGACGCGGCATCCGTGGTGGCATCCGCTGCCCGGGCCGACCTCTCGTGGGTAGGAATTCTCGCCGAGGTAGGGCGATGTGCATGCTCATCGTCCTGCCTCGGCGATTGCTCCTACCTCCGTGAGGCATCGCACAAGACCACGGATGCCGATGGCGGCGTAACCTGACAGCGCGGCCGGATACGGCATCCGACCCGGGACGGAGCTGACATGCACTTCGGGCTGCACATCGCGGACTTCACCTTCGACTCGGGGCCGGCCGAGCTCGGCCAGACCCTCGCGCGGCACGTCAGGCACGCTGAGGATGCCGGCATCCAGCGGATCACCGTCATGGACCACTTCTGGCAGCTGCCCGGCATCGGCCCCGTCGAGCACGAGATGCTTGAGGCTTACGCGACCCTCGGGTTCCTTGCCGCGCACACGCAGAAAGCGATGCTGCACGTCCTGGTCACGGGCGTCATCTATCGGCATCCCGCCCTGCTTGCCAAGCAGGTGAGCACGCTCAATGTGCTCTCGGGTGGCCGGGTCGGACTCGGCATCGGCGCAGGCTGGAACGAGCAGGAGTGTGTCGGCCTCGGATTCCCGTTCTCGCCCGTGGCGCAGCGTTTCCGCGAACTCGAGGAGACGATCCAGATCTGCCAGCAGATGTGGTCGGACTCCGACGAGCCGTATGACGGGGCGATCTGGCAGCTCGGGCGCACGCTGAACTCGCCGCAGAACGTCACGAAGCCGATGCTCATGATCGGCGGCGGGGGAGAGAAGAAGACCCTCAAGCTCGTGGCGCAGTACGCGGATGCCTGCAACCTCAGCGCCCTCGCTGGAGTACCCACGGGCAAGCTCGACGTGCTGCGGGCCCACTGCGACGATGTCGGGCGCGACTACGACACCGTCGAGAAGACCGCCATGATCGGCGTGAATCCCGAATCCACGGCGGACGGCGTCGCCGACCAGGTGCGGGCGCTGGGGGAGGCGGGCTTCACGACGACGTACGTCTTCTCTGTCGGCATCCGTCAGCCCGAGAAGGTCGTCGATCTGATCGCCGGGGTCGCCGCGCGGGTCTAGCGGGCCGAGTCCACCGCACGCCCACCGCACGAAGGTAGGTGTTCTCGCCGAGGTAGGACGTTTCTGGTGCACATGGTCCTACCTCGGCGATTTCTCCTACGTCGGCGCGTGCCGAAGACGGATGTTGAGCCGGTGGCCGCACTGACAGTTCGCCGCACGAAGGTAGGTGTTCTCGCCGAGGTAGGACGTTTCTGGTGCACATCGTCCTACGCTGGCGATTTCTCCTACGTCGCTGCGGTGGCGACCGATGCCGGAGGTCGGCTGCCTGAGTTCAGCCGCCGAGTTCCGATCGCACGATCGCCGCGCCCGCGGTGAGGGCGGCGAGCTTCCCGCGGGCGAGCGCGCGGGGAAGCGGTGCCATGCCGCAGTTCGTGGACGGATAGAGGTTCTCGGCATCCACGAACTGCAGCGCCCGCCGCAGCGTGTCGGCCACCTCATCCGGGGTTTCCACGAGCGTGCTCGCCACGTCGATCGCCCCAACCATGACCTTCTTGCCGCGGATGAGCTCGATGAGGTCCATCGGTACATGGGAGCGATGGCACTCGAGCGAGACGATGTTGATGCTCGATTCGCGGATGCGGGGGAAGATCCGCTCGTACTGGCGCCATTCAGACCCGAGCGAGGCCTTCCAGTCGGTGTTGGCCTTGATGCCGTAGCCGTAGCAGACGTGCACCGCCGTCTCGCACGTGAGCCCCTCCGCCGCGCGCTCGAGCGCCGCGATGCCCCAGTCGTTCACGTCGTCGAAGAACACGTTGAACGCCGGCTCGTCGAACTGGATGATGTCGACCCCGGCCGCCGCGAGTTCTTTCGCCTCCTGGTTGAGGATGCCGGCGAACTCCCACGCGAGCTCCTCGCGGCTGCCGTAATGGGCGTCGTAGAGGGTGTCGATCATGGTCATCGGGCCGGGCAGCGCCCATTTCACCGGTCGATCGGTGTGGGCGCGCACGAAGGCGGCATCCTCGACGAACACCGGCGCTTTGCGCACGACGGGGCCGGCAACCGTCGGAACCGACGCGTCGTAACGGTCGCGGATACGCACCGTCTCGCGGCGCTCGAAGTCGACGCCCGCGAGGTGTTCGATGAAGGTCGTCACGAAGTGCTGGCGGCTCTGCTCGCCGTCACTGACGATGTCGATTCCCGCGTGCTGTTGGTCCGAGAGCGCCAGCAGCAAAGCGTCTTGCTTACCTTCGGTGAGGATGTCGTCGTCCAGCCTCCAGGGCGACCAGAGCGTTTCGGGCTGTGCGAGCCATGCGGGCTTGGGCAGGCTGCCTGCGGTGGAGGTGGGAAGGAGCGTCACGCCTGGGCCCCCTCCAGCTCGCGGGCGGAGAACTGTGCCGACCACAGCTCCAGCGTCTCGCGGTGCGGCTCGACGAAGTGTTCGCCGGCGAAACGGCCCTGCTCGACGGCCAGGCGGCTGCGCTCCTCACGGTCGTAGTCGATGCGGGTCAGCGAGTAGTCGGGCTGGCTCAGGCTGGGCTGGAACCGCGCGGGTGCAGCGGAGTTGGCGTTGTAGATCTCGGGACGGTAGATCTTCTGGAATGTCTCCATGGTTGCGATCGTGGAGATCAGTTCGAGGTTCGTGTAGTCGGCGAGCAGATCACCGACGTGGTAGAAGGCCAGCGGCGCGGCGCTGCGCGGCGGCATGAAGTAGCGGACCTTCATCCCCATCTTCGCGAAGTAGTCATCGGTCAGCGAGTACTCGTCCTGGCGGTACTCGACGCCCAGAACCGGATGCCGCGTGTCGGTGCGCTGGTAGGTCTTGGTGCTCGAGACGCTCAGGCAGATGACGGGTGCCTTGGCGAAGTGCCGCGTGTAGGCATCCGATGCCAAGAAGCTGCGGAACAGGTTCCCGTGCAGCACTCCGAAGTCATCGGGGACGCTGAATCCGGATCCGCCGGCGTTGTGCGCGGGGAGCACGACGCTGAAGTCGTAGTCCCGCACGTACGACGAGAAGTTGTTCCCGACGATGCCCGGGATGCGGGTTCCGGAGCCGTGGTCGACGATCGTCGTCTCGAGAACCTCGATGATCGGGAAGCGCTCGCCGTCGCCGCCCCCGTCGAGGTCGATCGATACCGAGACGATGTCGAGATCGACCGAGTAGCGGTCGCCGGTGTCGTTGTCGGTATCTGCGAGCTCATTGAGCCGGTTGTCGATCATCCGGATCGCGTTTCGCAGGTTCTCCCTGCGACTCTCGCCGCGCGCGAGGTTCGCGAAGTTGGTGGTGATGCGCGTGTTGTCGAGGGGACGGTAGTCCTCGTCGAATCGGACACGCTCGAGGGTGAAGACGGGGACGGGCGGAGACGTCAGACGCATGACAGACCGTTCGGGTTGGGCGAGCCGGGGCGGCCCGCTGAATTGTCAGGGAGCCGCAGCGCGTGCCCGATGCTGTGCTCGGGCGCGAGGCTTCGCGTCATGCTGCGATGTGTTCGAGGATGCCGTCTTCGAGGGGGGTCCGCAACTTGCGACGTAACGCAGTGACGGATTGGTGGGAGGCGGCGCCCACGAGACCCCTCCGGCTGCTCGTGAGCGTAGGTCTTCTCGCCGAGGTCGGACGGTCGGTGACGAGATCGTCCTACCTGCGCGATCTTGCCTACCTGGCGGACGTGTCGAGGGGAACGGATGCCGCGCCCCCGCCCACCGGAACCAGACGCGTCAACTGTGTGACGTGGCGGGGTTCCAGCTCGGCAAGGCTCGACACGCCGAGCAGGCGCATCGTGCGCTCGATCTCGGCGCGCAGGATCTCGATCGTGCGGTCCACGCCCTGTCGTCCGCCCGCCATGAGGCCGTACAGGTACGCGCGACCGATGAGCGTGAACGTGGCGCCGAGGGCCACGGATGCCACGATGTCGGCACCGTTCATGATTCCGGTGTCGATCATGACCGTGGCATCCTTGCCGACTTCGCGCACGACCTTCGGCAGCAGGTGGAAGGGGATGGGTGCGCGGTCAAGCTGCCGCCCACCGTGGTTCGAGAGGATGATGCCGTCGACACCGTGGTCGATCAGGCGCACCGAGTCGGCGACGTTTTGCACACCCTTGATGACGATCTTTCCGGGCCACAGATCACGGATGACGGCGAGATCCTCATAGCTGATCGTGGGGTCCATGGCGGCATCCAGCAGCTCACCGACGGTGCCGCCGGTCGACGAGAGCGAGGCGAACTCGAGCTTCGGAGTCGTGAGGAAGTCGTACCACCACCAGGGCCGGGGAATCGCGTTGACGATCGTGCCGAGGGTGAGCTGCGGCGGGATCGAGAAGCCGTTGCGCTTGTCGCGCAGGCGTGCGCCCGCGACCGGGGTGTCGACGGTGAACATGAGGGTGTCGAAGCCGGATGCCGCGGCGCGGCGAGCCAGCCCGTAGGAGATCTCGCGATCGCGCATGACGTACAGCTGGAACCAGTTGCGCCCGCCGGGGTTGGCAGCCTTCACCTCCTCGATCGATGTCGTGCCGAGGGTCGAGAGAGTGAAGGGGATGCCGGCAGCTCCAGCCGCCGAGGCGCCAGCGATCTCGCCTTCGGTCTGCATGAGTCGCGTGAAGCCGGTCGGCGCGATTCCGAAGGGGAGCGCCGAGGGGCCGCCGAGGACCTCGACGGAGGTGTCGAGGTCGGGCGCGGGGGTCAGGACGTCGGGGTGGAACTCGATGTCCTCGAATGCGCGGCGGGCGCGCGAGAGCGACAGCTCGCCCTCGGCGGCGCCATCGGTGTAGTCGAATGCGGCCTTGGGTGTGCGGCGCTTGGCGATGGTGCGGAGGTCAGAAATCGTGAGTGCCGACTGCAGCCGTCGCTTGCGTCCGTCGAACTCGGGCTTCTTGAACTTCATCAGTTCGAACAGCTCGGCAGGCTGGGGAAGCTGACGTTTCACCATGATGGTGTCCTTCCGTGTCATCGGATGCCCGAGGGCTGGGGGTCGTAGCGCCGAGGGTTATGTGTCCTGACCACACGGTACCGTAGGTCGTCGAGGCCCCCGTCGATGAGTCCGGCAGCCCGCGGTAGAGATCGGACGCGCAGCGGTGGAACCGTTCCTCGAGCAGGATGGCGAGCATTCGCGACCCCGTCAGGTGAGGTTCACCCCCGAGCTCATCATCCGGGAATCCAGTCGTGCGACCCTGAGAATCTGAGCCGCATCGCGGGCATGCTCCCCTAACGTGGGCCGCATGAGCATGTCAGTCGCCCTTCGCACCGCCCAGCGCTCGTCGTTGCTCCAGGTCGTCAAGTCCGCCGTCGCCACCGTGCTCGCGTGGTTCCTCGCCGGGTGGCTCATCCCTGCTCAGCCCCCGGTTTTCGCCGCGATCGCCGCGCTCCTGGTCGTCCAGCCGAGCCTGAACCAGTCGTTCGGGAAGGCGCTCGAGCGCAGTGTCGGGGTCATCGTCGGTGTCGTGGTCGCCTCGGCCCTCGGCATCCTGCTCGGAACCTCTACCTGGGTCGTTGCGGTCGCCGTGGTCGTGGCGCTCGTGCTCGCGTGGGCCCTGCGGATGACGCCCGGCACCGGAAACCAGGTAGCCATCAGCGCGCTCCTCGTGCTCGCCCTGGGAACGGCAACACCCAACTACGCGCTCGATCGCATCGTCGAGACGGTCATCGGCGCCGCGATCGGTTTCGTCGTCAACGTCCTCATCGTTCCGCCGCTCTCGGTCGAGCCGGCCCGCCGCGCCGTGCGCGCGCTCGCCGATGACCTCGCCGGAACCCTCGACCGCTTGGCCGATGCCCTGCAGCACTCGCAGAGTCGGGCGCAGCTGGACGATCTTCTCGCGCGGGCGCGAGCGACGCGAGCGAGCCGGGATGCCGCGGATGCCGCGATCGCCGCGGCGCGAGACTCGCTGACCCTCAACCCTCGCGCGCCGCGCCATCGGGCCGAGCTCGCTGCTCTCGACACTCTCGTCACGACGTTCACGCCGATCGTGACGCAGGCCATCGGGATGACCCGCGCGTTCCACGAGCGCTACGACGACACCCTCACGGGCGAGCCCGCAATCGGCGCGATCGCCGAACAACTGCGCCGAGCGGCACACGATGTGCGATTCGCGCCCGACCGGGGCGCTGCTCCTCCGACCGCTGGCGTGATCGAACCCGCCGCGCTGACGAGGCCCCTCGCGGTGACCGCTCCGGCGTCGGATCACTGGATCCTCGTGGGCTCGATGATGGTCGACCTTCTTCGCATCCATCACGCGCTCGTCGGGATCGAGACCGAGTGAGGCCGCCGGAGTACTAGCGTTATGAGGTGACCTCGGCTCGCCGCCCCCTCGCCGGAGGGCCGAGCTGGCGAGCATGGCTGATCTGGTCGGTTGCCGTTGCCGGATACGTTCTGGCCGTCACCAACCGCAGTTCTCTCAGCGCTGTCGGTGTAGACGCCGCCGATCGCTTTGGCGCCGACGCGTCGACGCTGTCGCTGTTCGCGGTCATCCAGCTCGGGGTGTATGGCGGCATGCAGATCCCGGTGGGAGTGCTGCTCGATCGCTTCGGGTCGCGCCCGATCATGACCGTCGGCATGGTGCTGATGGCGCTCGGTCAACTCGGGATGGCGATCTCTCCGAGCGTCGGTATCGCCCTTGTCGCCCGTGTTCTGCTGGGCGCGGGAGACGCGGCCATCTTCCCCGGCGTCATCCGCCTCATCGCCACCTGGTTTCCCGCGCAGCGCGCACCGGTCATGGTGCAGCTGACCGGCATCGTCGGTCAGGCCGGGCAGCTGGTGGCGGTGATTCCCCTGGCGGCTTTGCTCCACGCCACGTCGTGGACGATCACGTTCGGGTCGATCGCGGGGCTCGGTCTCGTGTTCGCCATCCTCATCGCTCTGGTCGTACGCAACCATCCACCCGAACTGGAGCGGGATGTCTCGATCAACACCGACACGGGTGCGATCCGGGTCGTCACCTCGACCGTGGACACGGGGGTCGGCATCCGTGCCGCGTGGGCGCACCCCGGTACCCGACTCGCGTTTTGGTCACACTTCACCACCCCCTTCGCCGGCACGGCTTTCGTGCTGCTGTGGGGAATGCCGTTCCTCACCGTCGGCGAGGGGCGCACGGTCGCCGAAGCCGCCGGCATCCTGTCGCTGTACGTCGTGGTCGGGATGGCCCTCGGACCGATCATGGGCGGACTGTCGCAACGACTGCCCCAGCATCGATCGCGCGCCCTCGTGCTGCCGTCGGTCGCTGCTCAAGCTGTCGCGTGGGCGGTTGTGATCGCCTTTCCCGGGCCCGCGCCGCTCTGGCTGCTGTTCGCGCTCGCCGTCGCTCTCGCCATGGGGGGACCCGCGTCGCTGATCGCGTTCGACCATGCCCGCACCCACAACCCAGCACAGCGCTTGAGCACGGCGACAGGGGTCACCAACGCGGGCGGATTCCTCGCCGCGCTCATCGCGATCTACCTCATCGGTCTCGCGCTTGACCTGCAGGGCGCTGGGACACCCGACACCTACACGCTGCAGGCCTTCCGCATCGCGTTCCTCACGCAATTCCCGCTGTGGGCCATTGGGGCGTTCTTCATCGTGCGAGAGCGCCGGCGCACCCTCATCCGCCTCGGTCTCGTGAGCCCTCGAGCTCCGCGCTGAACAGGGCGTCCTCGCTGACGCAAGGGTGGAAATTCGACGCGAGCGCGCGCATCCTAGACGCGTGAGCGCGACGAACCCCCGCGATGAGTACGAGGCGCTGAACCACGCCGTGGACCGTCTCGTGCGCCGCATCCCCTGGGCCGACGAGGCGGGCGTCAGAATCATGGTCGCCGAGGAGGTGGCGGCTCTCGGTGATGCGCGGTTGCGGCACTTCATCCCCGCGATGGTGGAGGCTCGGGTGCTCCGGCGGCTCCGTGCGCCCGGACCGTTGGACATCGCCGTCTAGGCGACTTCAGCGTTCAGTATTACTGAAGGTTTGCTAGCATCGCGTCATGCTTGTTGCAGCCATCGTCATCATCACGCTTGCCCTCGTCTTCTACTCCATCGGCGTCTGGGCGGAGCGAATCCAGCGCACCCTGAAGTGGTGGCACGCCGCGTTCTTCGCAGGAGGCCTCGCCGCCGACACCACCGGGACTGTGCTGATGTCTCAGATCGCGGCAAGCCGTCGAGCGGATGGGGTCGCCGCGGGCGGGCTGGATCAGTTGATGGCGATCACCGGGCTCGCAGCCATCATCCTCATGGCGATCCACCTCGTGTGGGCCGTGATCGTCCTGATCCGAGACCGCGCCAACGAGAAAGCTGTCTTCCACCGATTCAGCATCGTGGTGTGGGCCATCTGGCTCGTGCCCTACGTGCTGGGCGCGGCCGGGGCGATGATCGGGGGCTCAGCGTCCTGATGCTCAGGAGATCGTGACGGCGGTGCCGTAGGCACACACCTCGACGCCGCCGCTGTCGCCGTAGTCGTTGGTCTCGAACCGGAAGGCCACGACGGCGTTCGCGCCCTTCGCCTCAGCCTCAGCCGACAACCGCGAGAGCGCCTCGATGCGGGTCTCGTGGAGCAACTCCGTGATGCCCTTGAGTTCGCCGCCTGCCAGAGCCTTGAATGATGCGCCGATGTTGGCGCCGATGTGCCGTGAACGTACGGTGAGCCCGAAGACTTCCCCGTGGACGGCGGTGATGGTGTGACCGGGGACGTCGTTGGTTGTGACGATCAACATGGCGTCAGTCTGCCAGCGGGGCGAGCCCGGGGGAAGAGCGCGCTTACGACGGGTCTAGTCCTGGCTCTCATCAGTCGGTACCGCCCGAACGAACGCGTCGACCTCGTCGGCGGGCATATCGATCCCGGCCTGGCACAGCCGCTCCTGCAGAACCTCGCGGAGGCGGCGGCGGTTCGCCCGGGGGTGGTCCATGCGCGTCTGCGCGAGAATCCCCGTCACCTCGTCGTGGACGCTCGGAGCGTTCATTGCCATTCTCGGTCGGCTCTGGGTTGTCGGGTCGGCGGCGTCGCGAGCGGCATCGGCCCCGACGTCGCGGCGTAGCCGTCGCCTGAGCGCACGCTCGGCGCGCGGACTCTCCCGGTCATCGTGGAGTTGCGAGACGGGCGGCTCGATGCCGGGATTGCCGCTGGCACTGTTTGTGCGGGACGCGAGGGTCTTGTGGGTGGGGTTCGTCATAGCGAGCTCCCTTCCGTGGGTCGGCCCTCAGCATCGCTGCGCACAGCCGTGCGCACCACCCGGTTGACAGATCGCGGCTGACGCGATCCGAGGGCGGGCTCAGTTGGTGGCGGAAAGCTCCGGCACGGGCTGCGCCGCTGGCGACAGCGTCGACCGGGCCTGTGTGACTCGCCGATCGGAGAGGGCAACGTCGTGCGCCTCGCCCACCAGCGTCGTGGACCCCCATGTCGCCCGGTCAGCCGCCGTCCCCACCCACAGTTCCACCTCGCCGGGCTCCACCCTGCGAACCAGGTCCACGCCGGCGGCGGCAAGCCGTCCACTCGGGACATCGAACGTGACGATCGCGCTCTGTCCCGGCTCCAGGGCAACACGCTCGAAGCCGATGAGTTGCGCGACCGGCCGCGTCGTCGACCGATACGGGGTGTGGGCGTAGAGCTGAACGACATCCGTGGCCCCGCGCTTCCCGGTGTTGGTGACGGTGACGCTGACGCCGAGCTCGCCGCTCGTCGGTGCCGTCTCCGGCGCCGACAGATCGGTGTACTGGAAGCTCGTGTAGCTGAGACCGAACCCGAAAGGGCGAACGGGCGTGCTATCGGCAGTCGTGATCTCGGACGGCCCTCCCAGCAGGGGATGCAGGTAGCTGTAGGGCTGGGCGCCAGCCGACCGCGGCAGGGAGACCGGCAACCGGCCCGAGGGCGAGACGTCACCGGCGAGGATGCGTGCCAGGGCACGTCCGCCTTCTTCGCCGGGGAAGAAAGCCTGCACGATGGCGCCGACGGCATCCGGTCCATCCAGTGCCCAGTCCAGGGCGTAGGGGCGTCCGCTCAACACGACCATCGCGACGGGGGTGCCGGTCGCGGCGATGGCGGTGACGAGGTCACGCTGAACGCCGGGCAGATCGAGGCTGGAGACGTCGTTTCCCTCTCCCACCGTGCCGCGGCCGAAGAGGCCGGCGCTGTCTCCGACCACGACGACGGCGACATCGGCATCCTTGGCATCGGCGACAGCCGCTGCGAATCCCGACCGGTCGTCACCCTCGACCGCGCACCCGGCCGAGAAGGTGATCTCTGCGGCGGCGAAGCGTTCGCGGATGCCGTCGAGGACACTCGGGGCGTCGAACCCGAGCGGCGTCTCTGGATGATGAGCGAGCACATGATTCGCAAAGGAGTAGCACCCCATCAATGCCGCATGCCCTGCCGCGTTCGGTCCGCTGACCGCGATGCGCAGACCCGGGGCTGCGCCCAGCGGCAGCAGCGCGTCATTTCGAAGCAGCACCACCGATTCTTCGGCAAGGCGCCGGGCGAGGTTTCGATGGGTGGGGGAGTCGAGGTCGATGACCGTCGGGGGAGTCTCGAACTGCTCGTCGAGCAGACCCAACTCCTCCTTCTGTGAGAGCACGCGCAGGACGGCGCGGTCGACGAGGGCGACAAGCTCCGGATGCTGCGCAATCAGCTCGCGCAGCGGTGCCGTGTACGCGTCGCCGGTCGGCAGCTCGACATCCACGCCGGCGCGCAGCGCAAGAGCGGCTGCCTCACCGCGGCCGGGGGCGAGCTGATGCATCGTGTGCAGGAAGGCCACCGAGAAGTAGTCGGCAACCGTCACCCCATCGAACCCCCAGCGCTCACGCAAGATATCGGTGAGGTAGGCAGGCGTGGCGGCTGCCGGCAGCCCGTCGATCTCGGCGTAGGAGTTCATGACCGACCGCGCTCGCCCCTCGATGACGGCCATCTCGAACGGCGGCAGATAGACATCCGCGAGCTCGCGCGGCCCGGCGTGCACGGGCGCGTGGTTGCGGCCGGCCTGCGACCCCGAGTACCCGACGAAGTGCTTGAGCGTCGCGTGCACACCCTGCGACTGCAGCCCGCGCACGTAGGCGGTGCCGATGACACCGACCACGTACGGATCCTCCGAGATGCACTCGTCGACTCGTCCCCAGCGGGGATCCCGCACGACATCGAGCACCGGCGCGAGCCCCTGATGGATGCCGAGCTCCCGCATCGACCCGCCGATCACCGCCGCCATCTCAGCGACCAGGGTCGGGTCGAACGCGGCGCCCCACGCGAGCGGCGTCGGGAAGGTGGCTGCCTGCCAGGCGGCCAATCCCGTCAGGCACTCCTCGTGGACGATCGCCGGAATCCCCAGGCGCGAGGTCTCACGAAGGCGCTTCTGCTCGCTCCACAGCCACTGAGCCCGCTCGATCGGATCGACCGGACGGGTCCCGTACACGCGCGTGAGGTGGCCGAGGCCGTGAGCTGAGGCATCCGTGTAGAGCGTCGAGGTCGCCATTTCGCCCTGCAGCGGCGCGACGATGTCGTCGCCCTGGTCGACCCAGAATCCGACGAGTTGCGCGAGCTTCTCATCGAGGGTCATCTCGCCGTGCAACGACCGTACGCGATCGCTGACGGCGGGAGTGGGTTCATCGAACACGAGCACAGTTCCTTCGGTCGAGCGGATGCCGCGGTCGCGGCATCCGGTTGAGTCAGCCCTTCACGGCTCCGGTGAGACCGCCGACGATGCGGCGTTCGAAGAGGCTGAAGAACACGAGAGCGGGAATCATCGACAGGGACGTGAAGGCAAGGACCTTCGCGGTGTCGACGGAGTACTGCGACGCGAACGCTTGGACGCCCAGCGGCAGCGTGAAGCTCGCCTCGTTGTTGAGGATGAACAGCGGCAGCATGTAGCTGTTCCAGCTGGCGATGAACGCAAGGATGCCGACGGTGATCACGCCGGGCATCGACAGGGGGATGACCATGCGCCAGAAGAAGCCGAGCCTGCTGCATCCGTCGATGAACGCAGCCTCTTCGATTTCCCGGGGCAGCGCCTGCAGGAACGGCACCAGGATGATGATCGTCATCGGCAGGGCGAATGCGACCTGGGGGATGATGACGCCCGCGAGCGAGTTCATGAGCCCGAGGTTTCGCACCAGGATGTACAGCGGTGTGATTGCGACGGTCATCGGGAACATCAGTCCCGCCGCGAACACGGCGTAGAGCACGCCGCGCATCCGGAAGCGATATCGCGCGAGCACGTACGCCGCCATCAGCCCGAGGGTGACCACGAACAGCGTCGTCGCGATAGCGGCGATCGAGGAGTTGAGCACCTCGCGCCAAAAGACGTCGCTGGTCAGCACGTTGAGGTAGTTCTCGAACTGCCACGTCGCGGGCAGGCCCGCCGGGTCTTGCGTGATCTCGGAGTTCGTGCGGAATCCGCCGATGATGATGTAGGCGACGGGGACGAGGATCAGAACGACGAGCGACCACGCCAGGAAGTAGATGAAGAAGTTTCCCGTGCGTTGTCCAGCGGTGCGCTGCGGGCGTCGCCGATCGGTGCGGCCGCCGGGCGCTGTCAGAGTTGCGGTGGCCATCAGTTCGCTCCTCCTGTGACGGCTCCTTCGGTGTCCCGTCGCAGCACGAAGCGCTGATACACCAGGGCGACGGCGAGGGAGATGAGGAAGATGACGACGGCGACTGCGCTGCCGTAGCCGAAGCTGCCGGCATTGCGGCCGGTGACGACCATGTACGTTGCCATCGTCGAGGTACCAGCGGTGGATGCCACGTACTGCCCCCAGATGATGTAGACGAGATCGAACAGTTGGAGGGATCCGATGATCGACAGGAACGCCCAGATGCGCAGCGTCGGCCCGAGCAGCGGCAGCGTGATGCTCCGCTGGATCTGCCAGTACGAGGCGCCGTCGATGGCGGCTGCTTCGTAGAGTTCTTCGGGAATGCCCTGGAGGCCGGCGAGCATGAGGATGACGGCGAAGCCGATGTACTTCCAGGTGATGATGCCCATCAACGTCCAGATCGCCAGATCCGGGTTGGAGAGCCAGTCCTGGGTGAGAGCTCCGAGGCCGATCTTCTCCAGGAAGTCGTTGAGCGCGCCGTTGGTGGCAAGCATCAGGCTCCACCCGGTGCCCACGACCACCTCGGCGATCACGTAGGGGACGAAGATGAGGACGCGGATCGCGGACTGACCCCGCATCTTGCGGTTCAGCAGCAGGGCAAGGCCGATCGCGATCGGTCCCTGGATCACCAGGGAGAGGACCACGATGATCGCGTTGTGCCACAGCGCAGCCTGGAAGGCAGGGTCGCTGAGGATGACGATGTAGTTGTTCAGGCCGACGAAGTCGGTGGCCGGGCCGAACCCACTCCAGCTGAAGAAGCCGTAGTAGGCGGCCATCACGACCGGGAAGATCACGAAGGCCAGAAAGACGATGAGGGCGGGGCCGATCAGGATGCCGATCTCGGCGCGGGTGCGCCACGACCTGTGCCGAGGGCGCCGGGAGGGGGACGACGCCGAGGCGCCGCCCCCCTCTTCCGTGACGCTCACGACCGCATCCGTGACCGGATAGGTTCGTTCGCTGACGGACATGACGACCGATCAGCCTCGCGCTGCTGCGTCGTTGACTGCCTGGACGATGGCTTCGGGCGAACCGTTACCAGCGAGAAGGTCGACGACAGCGACGTTCAGGGCGTTTCCGACGTTCTGTCCGTAGAGCGTGTCGAGCCACAGCACCACGTACGGCGCTTCGCTGTACGCCTCGAGCACCGACTGGAGAGCAGGTGTCGTGACGACATCCTGCGCCTCATTGCTGGCGGGAAGCGTCTGGAAGGCCTCGGCGTAGGCCTCCTGCTGGTCCTTTGTCGCCAGGAAGTTCAGGAAGTCGACGCACTCGGCTGGGGCGTTGACCCAGCAGGAGTAGCCGTCGGCCCCACCCATCATGGCACCGGGCGTACCGTCGCCGCCCTCGATCTCGGGGAAGGGGAACCAGCCAAGGTCAGGCAGCGGCTGCTCGTCCGGGGTGAGCGACGCGATGACGCCGGGGTTCCACGCACCCATGAGTTCCATCGCGGCCTGGCGGTTGGCCAGCAGTCCTGCTGACGATCCTGCGCCCTGCTGCGCGGGTGTCGTGAGGAAGCCGTCGTTGAAGGGCTCTGTGGCGATGAACTCCTGAAGGTCCTCACCCGCACGCAGCCAGCACTCGTCGTCGAACGAGCGGCTCTTGGCTGCCTCGTCCATCGCTTCCTGCGAGCACTCGCGCAGGGCGAAGTTGTAGTACCAGTGAGCGGCGGGCCAGGCATCCTTCGCGCCGACGGCGATCGGTGTGATGCCCGCAGCCTTGAGGGTGTCGTTGACCTCGACGAGCTCGTCGATCGTTCCGGCAGGCTCGACCCCCGCCTCGTCGAAAAGATTCTCGCTGTAGAAGATGCCCTCGGGGAGTACGGCCAGCGGCATACCGAAGACCTTGCCGTCGAGGGTGAAGGCGCTCAGCGACGATGCCATCGCCGACTCTGCCTCGGCTGAGATCTTGCCGGTGAGGTCCATGACCTGGCCAGCGTCGACGACGTCCGCAAGCTTTCCGCCGCCGCGCGCCATGAACACGTCGGGGGCATCTCCGGCGTTCAGGGCGGTCTGGAGCTTGCCGTCCATGTCTTCGTTCTGAATGGACTGCACTTCGACCGTGACATCGGGGTTCTCGGCCATGAAGGCTGCTGCAGCGTCTTCCCAGTACTGCATGCCATCGCCGGTGGTCGAGTTCTGCCAGACGGTCAGCGTGACCGGCCCGTCTCCCGACTCGCCGCCGGAGCCACTGCATCCGCTGAGCGCGAGTGCGCCGACGGCCAGGGCGGCCGACGCCGTGAGTACTTTGCTGTACTTCATGTGATTCTCACCTGTTCTCTTCATTGAGGAGCGGCTCGGGCGTCGAGCCGCCGCTGCGTGGACACGGTGCATGTGGGGCGAGCTTCCCGTGTCTCGCGGCCCGTGGGGGGCGACGTGGGAACAGTGTCGTCAGGCGCATCACTTCATGTCAAACGTTTTCGAAAACCTTTTCAAAATCCAGTAGGGTGGCCATTCATGGCGAGACGTCCGACGATCACCGACATTGCAACCGCGGCGGGAGTGTCGGTGGCTACCGTCTCGAAGGCGGTCAACGGGCGCTACGGGGTGGCCCCCGAGACCGTCGAGAAGGTCATGCGGGTGGTCGCCGAGATGGGCTATGAATCGAGCCTCGTCGCCAGCCGGATGCGCGGTGTGCGCACCGGCGTTGTCGGTGTTCTCGTTGCCGAATTCGAGCCGTTCAGCGCCGAGGTCCTCAAAGGCGTGGGAGCTGCAGCAGAGTCCCACGAGCTCGATGTGCTCGCCTACAGCACGCCGCGGCGGGTACACGGAGCCGGGTGGGAGAACACGTCCCTCGCGCGACTGGCGGGGAGCCTTATCGACGGCGCGATCATTGTGACGCCGACCGTGGAGGCGATCGTCGCCGACATCCCGGTCATCGCGATCGACCCCCACGTCGGACCGGGTGATGGCGTACCCACGGTCGAGGCCGACAGCTTCGGGGGAGCTGTCTCGGCAGTCAAGTATCTGATCGAGCTTGGCCACCGCCGGATCGGGTTCGTCGCCGGGCGGCCGGACCTGCGCTCATCGCGTGCGCGAGACGCCGGCTACCGGCGGGCATTGTCCGATGCCGGGATCCCGTACGACTCCGAAGTCGTGCGGGTTGGTTTCTACGAGCAGGATGCTGCGCGCACCGCGGCGCTCTCGCTGCTCGATTCGCCCCGCCGCCCGACCGCCGTGTTCGCCGCGAACGATCTGTCGGCCATCGGCATCATCGAGGTCGCACGGGAGATCGGACTCGAGGTCCCGCGGGATCTATCGGTGATCGGTTTCGACGACGTGCTCGAAGCGTCGCGGATGTCGCCTCCACTGACCACCGTTCGCCAGCCCATGCGGCGACTCGGGGCTGCAGCCATGTCCCTGTTGACGACTCTCATGAACGGCGAAGAACCGCCAGAGCGCCACGTGCGGCTTGCAACGCAGCTCATTCCGCGGGCCACAACCGCCCCGCCGAGGTCCTCAGGTGAGCGGTAGTGCGACCAGCACGACGATGCCCAGTGCCCCGATGAGTGCCACGAACACCGCCAGCGTCAGCAGGAGTGCGCCGTCGGGAACGAGGGTGTGATCGCGAGCCGCGACAGTCGCGAACGATATGCGCTCGTAGCGGCGGCGGGACCATGCCCACAGAACCGCTGAGAAGATCACTCCGAGGATGCCGGGGAGGATCCACCATCCGCCTCCGAGAGCCGTGGGCAACAGCCGCATCGCGACGACAGATCCGACCGCGATACTCAGAGCGGTCCGCCGCCACGCCAGTTCGGTGCGCTCGGGCTGGAGCCCCGGATCGAACAGCTGATCACTCACGCGGGTGCCGCCCTAGGCGAAGATGACAGCGAGCAGGATGAGCGCCGCCGACAGCGTGACGGCCACCCCCGTGACCGCGCCCAGGAGCGACCCCGGCAGCGGGCTGTTCAGTCGCAGGGCGCGCTCGCTGCGCTGCCACCCGAACCAGGCCAACGCGGGAGTGAGCATCCCCATGACAATCAGCACGAGGCTGGCTGCCAGTCGCAGGCCCGGATGCAGGGCAAGACCGAGCACCTCCAGGGCGACTCCACCGGCGATGAGGGCGAGGGCGGTGCGGATCCAGGCGAGAAATGTTCGCTCGTTGGCAAGCGAGAACCGCACATCCGGCTCCGAGCCGTGACGGTAGACGGACTGCGGAAACCGCGGGCTCATCGGGGCCTCCCTGAACGCTGACGATTGCTCACCCTACCGCGACGCGCGCCACCCGTCCGGCGCGATGGCCAGGTGATGATCAGGTGATCAGCGCTGCCCGAATCTGCTCGATCGCCTCGCCCCAGCCGGGGTCTCCCGTCCATGCCGCAGTCAGTTCGCTGCCCGAGCCGCAGGCGGCATTGAGTGCGGCGACCGCAAGATCGCGGGTGTCCGGGGTCGGACGACCCGCGCGCGTGATGAACGACTCCACTTCCTCGGTGTACGCGTCTCGCTGTGTCGCGTGCCCCAGGCCGTGCGCGACGACTTCGGCTGCGGCGACGGCGATGACCGCCGTGTCACGATCGATCTCCTCGCTGTCCTCGAGGGCATCGGCCAACGCCTCGTCGACCACGCTCCAGTCCGACTCGTCTTCGAGTTCCCAGGCCCAGTCAGCCGCGACATCGTTGCCGAACGGCTCAACACTCCACGCACCCATGGCCGGCACGCTAGGGGTTCCGAATGAACGGATGCCCCTCCTCCGGTAGCCCCGATGTGACACTCGGGCAAAGGCTCGCGACGTCCCCTCCTGCACGAATCCGGATCGCGGCCGGGGCTCAGGAGCTCATGCCGCTGGAGAGCTCGGGTGGTTCCGTGTCAGCGATCGGAAGGGTGATCTGCGCGCAGGTGCCCACCGGCTCTGCGCGAGCCAGCTCGATCCGGCCGTCCATGGCCGACAGGAGCTCTTTGACGATGGCGAGGCCGAGGCCTGTCCCCGGGACCCCGCGGCTCGTGCTCGAGGAGCTTCGATAGAACCGGTCGAAAATGTGCGTCAGATCCTCCTCGGCGATGCCCTCGCCCTGGTCCGAGATCGTGACGACCACCTGATGGTCGGTACGGTACGCCACGATCGAGATCGTCCCGCGATCCGGCGAGAACTTGATCGCGTTGGTGAGGATGTTGGTGAAAACACGCGTGAGGTCGATCTCGCGGCCGTGGACGGGTAGATCTGCCTCGATCTCGGCGGCAACCCGAAGGTGACGTTGCTGGATGCTGTGCTTCGCGTCTTCGACGCTGCGTTGCAGCGCGAGCCCGGCATCCGTGACGGGCAGAGCGTCAGCTGAGGAAGGCCCTCGGCTCAGCTTCGACACCAGCAGTACGTCGTCGATCACCCCGCGTAGCCGCGTCGCGTTTCTGAGGATCACGTCCACCTGTTCGCGAACGTTCGGGTCGTCGGTCGTGTCGCTGAGCTCCTCGGCGAATCCGAGGATCGATGTGATCGGGGTTCTCAGCTCGTGCGTGACACTCGCGACGAAGTCGACTTTCTGCTGTGTGAGGGCCTGGAACGTTCGGCTCACCTGGCGTTCGCGCTCCAACCGCCACTCCATCTCGCGCTCCGCTTCACGAAGCGGCCGCAGGTCCTGCACCGAGACGAGGAGTACGCGGTTCAGGCCGGAGCGGTTGACAGCGTCGATTGTGATCGTGGCCGGCGGGTTCCCGGGTGCGACATCCTCCCAATCGACAGTCACCGAGACGTCGTAGGTGGCCTCGGCAAGCGACGGTCGCAGGAGCGCATCCTCGCGAAGGCGCCAGCGCCCCGTATCCGCGCGTTCGAATTCGCTGCGCAGCAGGACGACCGCCGAGGCGTTGACTTCCAGAACGGAGTACTTGCCCGGGCTGTCCTCTTGGAGGATCGCGAACCCGCTCTTGGACTGCCGGAACGCGTCGTGAAGCAGGTGCGATACCGCCATCTGTCTGTTCTCGAGTGCGCGTCTGTCGTTCTGCGAAGCCGAGATCGCGAGAGTGGTCGCACCGAGGCAGATCGTGAAGACCTGGAGCGCCGTCGCTGTCGGAAGCTCCGAGCTGGCGGCGGCGTACGCTCCCCCGCCGATGACGGTCAGCCCCGCGGCTGTGCCAACGACCGCGAGAAGCTGCACGGCGACGAAGAACATGGGTTCTGCAACCGCTGCCCAGGCCATGAGCGGCATGGCGAGGATCGGAAGGGGGACAGGTGTGCCGGGGAAGAATGCGATTGCCGTGGCGGCGAGCATGGCCACGGTGAGGACGACGCTGCGCCACCAGCGTGCGGATGCTGCACGTGGGATGGCGATGAGGCCGAGTGGCGCGATCAGCACCATCGCCGAGAGGTGGGACGCGCCGATCGTCCAGAAGGCGTCCACGAAGTCGCCGCCGCTGAACTCGCGGGCAACTCCCACGAACGCACCGACGATGGCTGCTCCGCTGATCGCCCCGATGGCGAAACGACCGACATCCGTCAATGTTGTCAGCCGGGGTCGATCCTGCTCGCGCGAGACCGCTGTCGCAACCACCCACACTTCGACTGCGACCCCGAGCGACCCCAGAATCACCACGAGGAATGGGCGGCCGGCAACCGCCGAGCCGAGCCCCGACGCCAGCGCCACCGCGACCGCCGTGAGCCATCGCCACCGCGACGGCGAGGCCGCAACGGCGATCGCGCCGACAGCAGCCGTCGGCCACCACCACGCCAGGCCCATCTCGCCACGCTGTTCGAGGGCGAAGACGACGGCGAGAGCCCCGCCCAGCGTGACCAGCCCAGTGACGCAGACCGCTCGCCACACGGGCGCGGCCTGACCGATGGTCGCCGCAACGCTTGGCCGCGTCATGCCCGATCCCTTCTGACGTGCCCACCCCTTCGCACTAGCATGGCTCACAGCAGGGCCTTTCGCAGGCCTGAAGCAGTCTTTTACCGAACGGAGGGTCGTGTGGCGCGCATCATCGTCATCGATGACGACGCGGACATCGTGCGGCTCGTCGCGATCCGGCTCGCGCGCGCCGGCCACGAGATCGACGAGTACTACGACGGCACCTCCGGATTGCGGGCTATCCAGTCCACGAGTCCCGACCTTGCGGTTGTTGACTGGATGATGCCTGGCATGGACGGCATCGCCGTCGCCCAGGCGGTTCGGGCAGATGCGTCGCTCGCGAACCTGCCGCTGCTGCTTCTCACCGCCCGCTCAGATCCCGCAGAGCACGAATACGCCCGAGGGGAAGGCTTCTCGGCTGTCGTGACCAAGCCCTTCACAAAGGCGGAGCTGCTCAGTGCGGTCAGCGCGCTCCTTCCGCCGGATGCGGGCGCGCCGGCATCTGGCTGAGCGGATCTGCGAGCAGGGCAGCGAAGGCTGCCTCCGCAGCGCCGATCAAGAGTCGGTCATCGGCGAGAACTGCGGCTCGGATGTCCACGTCCTCGGCGTTCGCGGGCATCGACTGCGCGCGAACGAGCTCGGTGAGCTGATCGGCTGCTCCCTCAGCGAGCATCGCAAGGAAGCCGCCGAGCACGATCGCGCGAGGGTTCAGGACGTTGACGGCATTCGCGAGAGCTGTTGCCAGGACCCGCCGCTGCCTGTCCGTCTCAGCCGCTACGGCGGGCTCATCGGACGTCGACAGCGCTGCCGCCAACGTCGGGTCGTCAGCGCTGGTCAGGCCTACTGCACGCAGGAGTCGTGAGCGGCTGACCTCGTCTTCCAGGACGCCGTCGGGGGCTTGTTGATCGGTCGCGGCGGCGATGCCGGGACGGTTCTGGCCGAACTCGCCGGCGTAGCCCGAAACGCCGCGTACCGGCATCCCGTGAACGATGAGACCGCCACCGATACCGCTCGCGCCGCCGTTGAGGTAGACGACGTGGTCGAGTCCGCGCGCCGCGCCGTACAGATGCTCGGCAACCGCGCCGAGGGTTGCGTCGTTGTCGACGGCTGTCGGCAGCCCCGTCGCGTCGGCGACGAGTTCGCGGATCGGCGCATCGTGCCACTCGAGGTGTGGTGCGGTGCGCACCAGGCCGTCGCGCGCGCGGACCAGCCCCGGGACGGCGACTCCGATGCCCACGATGTGGTGATCTGCGAGCGCGGTCTCCCGCCAGTTGGCGATGGTGTCGGCCACGAGGGTGGCAGTCTCGCCGGGAGTGATGAGCTCGGTGCGCTCGATGCGAAGGCGGGTGGCGATCGACTGGTCGAGGGCGACTGCCGCGATCGTCACGGCATCCACCTCGGGGTTGACGGCGACCGCGACCACCCGCCGGTCTGCGGTGACGATCGGCGATGGACGACCCACCCGTCGAGAAGGGTCGGGCGCGGTCTCGGTCACCAGGCCAGCCGTGCACAGTTCGGCCACGAGATCAGCGATCGTCGAACGGTTCAGCCCGGTAGCGAGGGTCAGAGCGGCCCGTGACCGGGCTCCTTCGAGGTGGACCTGCCCGAGAATGCGAGCGAGATTGCGAGTCCTGACGCTGTCGGTTCCCGGCTCGAGCATGCGTTCACTGTAGGGGATAGCGGCGGCATCCGTCGTGGTATAGGTTGTTGCTCGCAACAATTATCCGCGTGCCTCGTGCGAAGGAGCAGTCATGCCCACCCCCACCCCCGCCGACAAGTTCTCGTTCGGTCTTTGGACCATCGGCTACAACGGCGCCGACCCGTTCGGTGGCCCCACCCGTCCGCACCTGGATGTCGTGCACGCCGTGGAGAAGCTCGCCGAGTTGGGCGCCTACGGCCTGACCTTCCACGACGATGACCTGTTCGCCTTCGGCTCGAGCGATGCCGAGCGCCAGACGCAGATCGACCGGCTCAAGGCGGCCCTGGCCGACACGGGCCTGATCGTCCCCATGGTCACCACCAACCTGTTCTCGGCCCCCGTCTTCAAGGACGGCGGGTTCACCTCCAACGACCGCCAGGTGCGCCGCTTTGCCCTCCGCAAGGTGCTGCGCAACCTCGACCTGGCCGCCGAGCTGGGAGCTGCGACCTTCGTCATGTGGGGTGGGCGCGAAGGTGCCGAGTATGACGCGGCGAAAGACATCCGTGCAGCCCTGGAGCGCTACCGCGAGGCGGTGAACCTGCTCGGCGACTACGTGACCGACAAGGGCTACGACATCCGCTTCGCGATCGAGCCCAAGCCCAACGAGCCCCGCGGCGACATCCTGCTGCCCACCGTCGGTCACGCCCTCGCCTTCATCGAGTCGCTCGAGCGTCCCGAGCTCGTGGGCCTGAACCCCGAGGTAGGCCACGAGCAGATGGCGGGGCTCAACTTCGCCGCAGGCATCGCCCAGGCGCTCTACCACGGCAAGCTCTACCACATCGACCTCAACGGCCAGCGGGGCATCAAGTACGACCAGGACCTCGTGTTCGGTCACGGTGACCTGCACAACGCCTTCGCGCTCGTCGACCTGCTCGAAAACGGCGGCCCGAACGGTGGGCCGGCCTACGAGGGCCCCCGCCACTTCGACTACAAGCCCAGCCGCACCGAAGACGAGACCGGGGTGTGGGACTCCGCTGCCGCCAACATGCGCACCTACCTCCTGCTCAAGGAGCGGGCACAGGCATTCCGCGCCGACCCCGAGGTGCAAGAGGCGCTCGCTGCCGCACGCGTGCCCGAGCTGTCGGTGACCACGCTCGGCGAGGGTGAGTCCTACGACGAGCTGCTTGCTGACCGCTCGGCGTACGAGGAGTTCGACCCGGCGCAGTACTTCGGTGGCAAGGGATTCGGCTTCGTGCGCCTCCAGCAGCTGGCTACCGAGCACCTCATGGGTGCGCGCTAAGGCACGCAATCTGGCCGGGTTCTCGCTCGCGAGGGGTCGCAACACGCCGCAGGCATGTGCCCACAGGCGGCACATTGCGACCCCTCGCGTGAGAGATCAGCCCACGAAACGCGAGGAGAAGCAATGACGCTGGTGATGGGGGTCGACTCGTCGACGCAGTCGTGCAAAGTCGTGATCACGGATGCCGAGACCGGCGCCATCGTGCGGGAAGGCCGTGCGTTGCATCCGGCCGGCACCGAGGTCGACCCGGGCTCGTGGTGGGAGGCGCTGCAGGAGGCGATTGCCGCGGCGGGCGGCACCGAGGATGTCACCGCGTGGTCGATCGGCGGGCAGCAGCACGGCATGGTCGTGCTGGATGCCGAGGGCCGAGTTATCCGCCCGGCGCTGCTGTGGAACGACACCCGGTCAGCCGGGGCGGCCAGCGACCTCATCGCCGAGTTCGGCGCGGAGGACCTTGCCCGGCGCACGGGACTCGTGCCGGTTGCCTCGTTCACCATCACGAAGCTGCGCTGGCTGCGCGATCACGAGCCCGCGAGCGCGGCCCGGGTCGCGGCCGTCGCGCTCCCGCATGACTGGCTGACGTGGCGGCTGCGGGGCTTCGGTCCGATGGGTGAGTCGGCGCGCGGCCCCGTCCTCGAAGAACTCATCACCGACCGTTCGGATGCCTCGGGCACGGGGTACTGGTCGCCGGATGCCTGGGTGGCGGACGCAGCGGGAAAGGTCATCACCGACGGCTACGACCGCGACCTCCTGACTGCGGCGCTCGGCCACGACGCGGTGCTTCCTCGGGTGCTCGGCCCGCGCGAGTGGGTGACGGATGCCGGTGGGCGGCATGTGGCACCCGGCGCCGGCGACAACGCGGGCGCTGCCCTCGGGGTGGGTGCCGGAACCGGCGATGTCGTCGTCTCGATCGGCACGAGCGGTACGGTCTTCGCCGTGAGTGACCGGCGGACGATCGACCCGTCAGGCACCGTCGCGGGCTTCGCCGACGCCGACGGTCACTTCCTCCCGCTGGTGGCGACCCTCAACGCGGCGCGGGTGCTCGACGCGATCGCCGGTGTGCTCGGCGTCGACCACGACGGTCTCAGCGGCCTCGCGCTCGCCGCAGATCCCGGGGCTGGAGGGCTCACGCTCGTGCCCTACTTCGAGGGCGAGCGCACCCCCAACCTGCCGGATGCAACGGCATCCGTCACGGGCATGACACTGCGCTCAACGACCCGCGAGAATCTCGCCCGCGCCGCGGTGGAGGGAATGCTCTCGGGGCTTGGCGCGGGTCTTGACGCTCTGCGAGCCCTCGGTGTTCCGCTGCAGCGCGCACTCCTGATCGGCGGTGGCGCCCAGTCCGAGGCGGTGCGCAAGATAGCTCCGGCGGTCTTCGGGATGCCGGTCGAGGTGCCGGCGCCCGGCGAGTACGTGGCCCTCGGCGCCGCTCGTCAGGCGGCGTCGGTGCTCGCCTGACGAGCCCGCCTCTTCGCCGACCGCGAGACTGCACCGTGCCCGTGAGACAGGCGCCGGCGTGCGAAGTCTCGCGGGCACAAATCAGTCTCGTGCGAGTGGCGGGGCACCAAACCGGATGCTGGGCTCACAGCGATCTCGTACCCGCGCTTCATAGGTTGGGGGCATGAGTCACGCGCCGGCCACCGACCCCGCGATTCCACCGTTCCCGGAGCATCCGTCCGACGAGGTGACCGTCTCGCTGTCGCAGTTGAGGGCGGCGCGCGACGAGGTGCAGCGCTTTCTGTTGCCCTACCAGTTCGGCCTGAAAGAGATCGAGACGAAGGTCGAGATCCTGCGCGACGAGTTTCTGCAACTGCACGACTACAACCCGATCGAGCACATCTCCAGTCGCGTGAAATCCGCCGACAGTCTCGTCGCCAAGGTCGGCCGCAAGGGCATCGACGGAGACTTCGACTCGATCCGCACGCACATCACCGACATCGCGGGCATCCGTGTCACGTGCAGTTTTGTCGCGGACACGTATCGCCTCTTTGACCTCCTCACCCAGCAGGACGACATCCAGGTGCATTCGGTCAAGGACTACATCGCCGATCCGAAGCCCAATGGCTACAAGAGCCTGCACGCGATCGTGAGGGTTCCCGTGTTCCTCTCGACCGGCCGGGTCGATGTCCCGGTCGAGGTCCAGTTCCGCACGATCGCGATGGATTTCTGGGCGAGCCTCGAGCACAAGATCTACTACAAGTTCGACCGTCAGGTGCCCGAGACCCTGCTTGCGGAGTTGAAGGATGCCGCAGCCAGCGCCTCAGAGCTCGACGAACGGATGCAGCGGCTGCACCGCCAGGTGCACGGCATCCGTCCAACGTCGCCCCGCACACTCGAGGTCTGACCTGGCCCCGCTCTAGCAGGGCCGAGTTCTCCGGAGCAACCACCCCCACCTGGAAACCCCGCTCGACTAGGGTGGAATCCCACCGGGAAGGGGTGCCGTGCAAACATGGCCAGGGTCGGCGTATCCGTTGGGTGCGACCTTCGATGGGAACGGAACCAACTTCGCCCTCTTCAGTGAGGGCGCTGAGCGCGTCGAGCTCTGCCTGTTCGGCGAGCGCGGCCGCGAAACCCGCGTAGACATGCTCGAGGTCGATGCCTATGTGTGGCACGCGTACCTGCCGAACATCGCGCCAGGCCAGCGCTACGGCTACCGCGTCCACGGCGAGTACGACCCCGCATCCGGCAAACGGTTCAACCCCAACAAGCTGCTGCTCGACCCCTACGCGAAGGCTGTCGACGGACAGGTGACCTGGGGCCAGTCGGTGTTCGGCTACACCTTCGGCGACCCCGACTCCCGCAACGACGACGACTCCGCAGCCGAGATGATGAAGGGCGTTGTCATAAACCCCTTCTTCGACTGGGGTGGTGATCGCCCGCTCCGCATCCCCTATTCGGAATCCTTCATCTACGAAGCCCACGTCAGGGGGCTGACGATGCGGCATCCCGACATCCCCGATGAGATCCGCGGCACCTACAGCGCCATCGCTCACCCGCTCATCATCGAGCACCTCAAGCGTCTCGGCGTCACCGCGATCGAGCTGCTTCCGGTGCACCAGTTCATCAACGACTCGATGCTGGAAGAGAAGGGCCTGTCCAACTACTGGGGCTACAACACCATCGCCTTCCTCGCGCCGCAGAACACCTACGCGTCCTCCGGGCAGCGCGGTCAGCAGGTGCAGGAGTTCAAGGGGATGGTGCGTGCCCTGCACGAGGCCGGTATCGAGGTCATCCTGGATGTCGTCTACAACCACACCGCTGAGGGAAACCATCTCGGGCCTACGCTCTCGTTCCGCGGCATCGACAACGAGGCGTACTACCGACTCGAAAATGACGACAAGCGGTACTACACCGACTACACCGGCACAGGCAACAGCCTGAACGTCGGCAACCCGCACGCGCTGCAGCTGATCATGGACTCGCTGCGGTACTGGGTGCTCGAGATGCATGTCGACGGATTCCGTTTCGACCTCGCCGCGACCCTCGCCCGAGAGTTCTATGACGTCGACCGGCTCGCCACCTTCTTCGAGCTCGTGCAGCAAGATCCGGTGGTCAGTCAGGTCAAGCTCATCGCCGAGCCCTGGGATGTCGGCCCCGGCGGCTACCAGGTCGGGAACTTCCCCCCGCAGTGGACCGAGTGGAACGGCAAGTACCGCGACACCGTCCGGGACTTCTGGCGGGGCGAGCCGCAGGCGCTCGGTGAGTTCGCCTCTCGGCTCACCGGGTCGAGCGACCTGTATGCCCACTCGGGTCGCTGGCCGGTGGCATCCATCAACTTCGTCACGGCGCACGACGGGTTCACCCTGCGCGACCTCGTCTCATACGAGCAGAAGCACAACGACGCCAACGGCGAGGACGGCCGCGACGGTGCCGATGACAACCGGTCGATGAACTTCGGTGTCGAGGGCCCCACCGATGACCCCCAGATCAATGAACTGCGCGAGCGGATGCAGCGCAACTTCATCGCGACGCTGCTGCTGTCGCAGGGTGTGCCCATGCTCCTGCACGGCGACGAGCTCGGCCGCACGCAGCGAGGGAACAACAACGGTTACGCGCAAGACAACGAGATCACGTGGATCGATTGGGAGCACGTTGACGCGAGTCTGATCGACTTCACCTCCGCGCTCGCGCGGCTGCGTCGCGACCACCCCACGTTCCGGCGACGTCGCTTCTTCGATGGCCGTCCCGTGCGCCGCGAAGAGGTCGAGCGCATCCCCGACATCGTGTGGCTTCGGCCCGATGGCACACAGATGCAGCCAGAAGACTGGGACTCCGGATTCGGACGGTCGATCGGCGTGTTCCTCAATGGGAACGGCATCCGTGAGCGCGACCGCCGGGGCGAGCCGATCACTGACCGGCACTTCCTCGTGCTGTTCAATGCTGGTGACGAGCCGGTCGAGTTCAGGCTGCCGGATGTCGATTTCAGCCCCAACTGGGATGTGCTGGTCGACACGGCGGGAACCCTCGCGAACACCGAGCCCGTCCATCCCGGGGCGGTCCTCGACCTCGCGGCGAAGTCGGTGGTCGTGCTGTGCGAGCACGTCGAAGAAGAGGTCGAGGTCGACAGATTCGTCGCCGCGTCGCTGGCGACCGGAACGGTCCAGATGGACGAAGTCCCGGGAGCTGCCCCCAAGGAAGAACTGCCGAGGTAGTGATGCATCCCACGTCGACGTACCGCCTGCAGATCCGCGCCGCGTTCGACCTGGATGCCGCAGCCGCCGTCACCGGATACCTGCGTGATCTCGGCGTGGGGTGGGCGTACCTCTCGCCCCTGCTGCAATCGACCACCGGCTCCGACCACGGCTACGACGTCGTCGATCCGACCCGCGTGGATCCCGCCCGCGGCGGGGCGGCGGGGCTGGAGCGTTATGCCGCGGCCGCGCGGGCGGCAGGGCTCGGCATCCTCATCGATACGGTTCCCAACCACATGGGGATCGCGGTGCCGGTCGAAAACCCCTGGTGGTGGGACGTGCTGCTTCGGGGCAGAAGCTCGCGGTATGCGGCAGCGTTCGACATCGATTGGGAGTTCGGTGGCGGCAAGGTGCGGGTCCCGGTGCTCGGATCGGAGGCCGACGAGGCCATCGATGCGATGGAGATTCGCGTCGACCCGAAGCCCACGGCCCGTGCGCCGCACGGCACCCTGCGGTACTTCGATCACGAGTTCCCGCTCGCGGAGGGGACCGCGCCGGGAGAGGCGACGTCGTACCCGGATGCCGTCCGCCAGGTGCTCGCTCGCCAGCACTTCGAGCTGATGTTCTGGCAGCTCGAGGCATCCGAGCTGAACTACCGGCGCTTTTTCGCCGTCTCGACCCTGGCAGGCGTTCGCGTCGAGGACCCGGTTGTTTTCGACGAGGCCCATGAAGAGGTGGCGCGGTGGTTCCGGGAGGGCCTGGCCGATGGCCTGCGCATCGACCACCCCGACGGGCTGGTCGATCCCGGCGGTTACCTCGAACGGCTCGGCGCGATCACCGGGCGACGGTACACGTTGGTCGAGAAGATCCTCGAGCACAGCGCGACGGAGCATCCCGAGTTGCTGCCGGCGTGGTGGGACACCGACGGCACCACCGGGTACGACGCCATGGCCGAGATCGACCGCGTCTTCATTGACCCGCATGGCGAGGGTGCCCTCGACGCGCTTGATGAGCGGTTGCGCGGCGCGACGGGCCTGCCGCCAGCGCAGCCCTGGCCCGACCTCATCCACGACACCAAGCGGATGATCGCCGACACGATCCAACGCAGCGAGATTGCCCGACTCGTGCGGTGCCTGCCCGAGCAGGTGGCGCTCGCTGCTTCGGATGCCACCGATGCCCTGGCCGAGCTCCTCGCCTGCTTCCCCGTCTACCGCTCCTACCTTCCCGCGGGGCGGGAGGCCCTCGACGAAGCGCTGGCTGAGGCATCCGCTCGTCGCCCCGACCTGGCCGAGGCTATCGATGCGCTCGCGCCGCTGCTGGCCGACCCGACGCTCGAAGTGGCTCGCCGCTTCCAGCAGACGACGGGCCCCGTCATGGCCAAGGGCGTCGAAGACACCGCCTTCTATCGCGCCACGCGCCTGGGTGCCCTCACCGAGGTCGGAGGAGATCCGTCGGTGTTCTCGCTCACGGTCGAGGGCTTCCACGAAGCCTTCGCCCGCAGGCAGGCGCACCGCCCCGCATCGATGACGTCGCTGTCGACGCACGACACCAAGCGCGGCGAGGATGTGCGTGCCCGCCTGTCGGTGCTCGCCGAGATCCCGCATCGCTGGGCCGCCGCGCTCGAACAGCTCCGCGCCGTGGCGTCAACCGGACACGGGCCGTTCGACTCTCTGTTGTGGCAGGCGATCATCGGCTCGTGGCCCGCAACCCCCGAGCGCCTCCACGCTTACGCCGAGAAGGCAGCGCGCGAAGCGGCAGAGGCGACGACGTGGTGGAATCCGGATGCCGACTTCGAGCGCCGGATGCACGCCGTCGTGGATGCCGCCTACGGTCCCGCGCGAGAGCTGGTCGAGGCTTTCGTCGACGAGGTCGCGCAGCCGGGCTGGAGCAACGCGCTGTCGGCGAAGCTCGTGCAGTTGGCAGGTCCCGGAGTTCCCGACGTCTACCAGGGGTCCGAGTTGTGGGAGACCTCACTGGTGGACCCCGACAACCGTCGCGCCGTCGACTTTGCGCAGCGCGCAGCGATGCTCGCCGAGCTCGACCGCGCGGAGTCCGAAGGACGCGTGCCTGCCATCGATGCATCAGGAGCTGCGAAGCTCCTGGTCACGTCGCGCGCGTTGCGCTTGCGGCGCGACCGACCCGAATTGTTCGCGCGCTACTTGCCCGTTCAGGTGCTGGGTTCGGCATCCGGCCACGCTGTAGCTTTCGACCGGGGCGGCGCTGTTGCCGTCGCCACCCGGCTGCCCGTCGGGCTGGTGGCACGCGGCGGCTGGGCCGACACCCGGATGCTGATTCCCGGCGGCACCTGGACCGACGCTCTGACGGGCCGCGCCTATCCCGGCGGAGAGGTGCCCCTGGCAGACGTGCTGGGCTCGCTGCCTGTCGCGCTCTTGACGCGTCAAACACCCGACCTGCGTCGAGGCGCTGCGGGTGACGGGGTGTCTCATGCAGGCTTCGGTGTCTCGGGTTTCAGCGAAGCGGAGGAAGCATGATCGAGGTCTGGGCACCCCGAGCGCAGCGGGTACGGATGCGTCGACCGGGCCACCCCGATGTGGCGATGACCGCGGGAGACCGCGGGTGGTGGGTGGCGGACGTTGAGCTTGCCGATGGCGATGAATACGGCTTCGTCCTCGGTGACGCCGACGCGCTACGCCCCGATCCGCGGTCGCGTCGGCAACCGCGGGGGGTGCACGAGGCATCCGCCTTCTTTGATGCCGGCGCGTTCGAGTGGACCGACGGGGCCTGGACAGGGCGGCAGCTGGCCGGGGGTCTGATCTACGAGCTGCACGTGGGAACGTTTACACCCGAGGGCACGCTGGATGCCGCGATCGGTCGGTTCGATCACCTCGTCTCGCTCGGGGTCACGCACATCGAACTGCTGCCGGTCAACGGGTTCAACGGCGTCTGGAACTGGGGCTACGACGGCGTGCTCTGGTACACCGTCCACGAGGCTTACGGCGGCCCCGCCGCCTACCAGCGGTTCGTGGATGCCGCGCACGCCGCGGGCCTGGCCGTCATCCAGGACGTCGTCTACAACCACCTCGGCCCGAGTGGCAACTACCTGCCCGAGTTCGGTCCGTACCTTCGGGATGCGGCGCGCAACACGTGGGGCCTGTCGGTGAACCTCGACGCGCGCGAAGTGCGTGATTTCATCGTCGAGAACACGCTCCTGTGGCTGCGCGACTACCACGTCGATGGACTGCGACTGGATGCCGTGCATGCCCTGCACGATGAGAGCCCGACCCACATCCTGCAGGAGATCACCGAAGCCGCCGACGCGCTCTCGGCGCACCAGGGTCGCCCGCTGACCCTCATCGCGGAGTCCGATCTGAACGACCCGACCCTGATCCTGCCGCGGGAAGCCGGCGGCTACGGACTGACCGCACAGTGGAGCGACGACTACCACCATGCACTCCACGTCGCGGTCAGCGGCGAGACCGTCGGCTACTACGAGGACTTCGGGGCGCTCGGGGCTCTCCCGAAGGTGTGGACCGAGGGGTTCTTCCACAACGGCACCTACTCGTCGTTCCGCGGGCGGGATCACGGTTTCCCTATTCCGCCGACAGTGCCCACCTGGCGTCTGGTGACGTTCGGGCAAGACCATGATCAGATCGGCAATCGCGCCACCGGTGACAGGCTCAGCCAGACCCTGTCCACCGACCGGCTCGCCGTGGCCGCGCTCCTGACGCTCACTACTCCCGGGACGCCGATGCTGTTCATGGGGGAGGAGTGGGGAGCATCCACGCCGTGGCAGTTCTTCACGTCGCATCCGGAGCCTGAGCTCGGGGAGGCCACCGCGAAAGGTCGCATCGAGGAGTTCGCGCGGATGGGCTGGGACCCCGCGATCGTTCCGGACCCGCAGGATCCCGAGACCTTCCACCGCTCGAAGCTCAGCTGGGCCGAGGCATCCACATCGCCGGAGGTGGGGGTCGACCACGCGCGCCTTCTCCAGCTCTACCGTGACCTCGCCGCGCTTCGACGTGAGCGTCCCGAGCTGACGGACCCCGCGTTCGCGGACTGCGACGCGCTGTCGGGGAACGGCGCCGACGGTGAGGATCCCCGGGCGCGGTGGTTCGTCCTTCAGCGGGGCGAACTGTCTGTTTTCGTGAATCTCACCGGGGCATCGCACACCTTCGCGGTGGCGCCGGCTGCCGTCATCCTGCTGCACACCGGAGGGCCGGATTCGGCTCCCGTCATCGCCCCGGCGGTGGTGGGGCACCAATCGACGGGCGCGGCATCCGTCCTCACCCTCGCCCCCGACTCCGCCGCGATCGTCGCCCCCGCCCCCTGACCCGAGTGCCGAACCCACAGGTTTCAGCGCGCGCCCACACGCCTGTGCGCGCGGATGATGTGGGTTCGCGTCGAGGGAATGTGCTCCCGCTCGCTATCGTGATGGGATGGCCGCGAACCTACTAATCGTCCCGCTGCTGGCCGCGCTCGCGCCGCTGCTGACCCGGGTGATCGGGCGGTGGTTCGCGGTGCCGATCGTTGTGTTCGAACTCGTCCTGGGCATCCTCGTCGGGCCCTCCGTGCTGGCGTGGGTCGAGCCGGTCGAGTTCCTCGCGACTCTCGCCCAGTTCGGTCTGGCGATGCTGTTCTTCGTCGCTGGATCAGAACTTGACTTCGCCGCTTTCCGCGGGCGCACGGGCCGTAACGCAGTGGTCGGATGGCTCCTCTCGCTCGGGATCGGCATACTGATCGGCCTGCTCGTCGGGCCGTTGGGGGCGGCGATCATCATCGGCATCGCGCTGTCATCGACGGCGCTGGGGACGATCCTTCCGATCCTTCGTGACGCCGGCGAACTGAAGACTCCGTTCGGCAAGGCGGTCGCGGCAGTCGGTGCGGTGGGCGAGTTCGGTCCGCTCGTCGCGATCTCGGTCTTCCTCGGCGGACGCGATCCGGGGGCGGCCTCGATCGTGCTCGCCGCCTTCCTGGTGGTCGCCGGGTTCGCGATCTGGTTAGCCTTCCGCATCCCGCACGGCATGATGCACCGCGTCGTGAGTGCGACATTGCACACGTCGGGCCAGTACGCGATCCGTGTGGTGTTCCTGATCCTCGGAGGGTTGCTTGCGCTGAGTATCGCGCTCGACCTCGACATCCTGCTCGGCGCCTTCACCGCAGGAATCGTGTGGCAGCTCATGATGCGCGACGCATCCGACGAAAATCGCGAGGCTGTCGAGAGCAAGATCGAAGGCATCGCCTTCGGGTTCCTCGTGCCCATCTTCTTCATCTACACCGGCGTCACCTTCGACCTCGCGGCGCTGCTGGAAAACCCCACGCTGCTGTTGTTCGTGCCCGTGGTTCTTGTCGCGCTGCTGATCGTGCGGGGTCTGCCCTCGATGCTCGTCGCGCCGCCCGGATCACGCGTGCGCGACCGGATCGCTCTCGGCCTCTTGGGTGCCACCGGCCTGCCGATCATCGTTGCCGTCACCGCGATCGGCGTCGACGAGAACCTCCTCACGTCGGCGCAGGCCGCGCTGCTCGTCACCGGCGGCATGCTGTCGGTGCTGATCTATCCGCTCGTCGGGATGCTCTTGCGGGGTGAGCGCGTCAGCCGCGTGCCGGCCGAGCTGGACGACGCGGTCTAGCGCGGTGAGAACCGCTGATTTACCCGATCTGCTCGTCTGGGCCAGAGCCGAACTCGCCGCTGCGCCGCGGGAACTGCTCGGCGAGGTCGTGACGCCTCGGATGCTCGGCATTCCGCGCTCGCCCCGGGTCGTCCTCCGCGACGAGGTATGGCACCTCGGCGTCCTCCTGCTCGGGGCGGCCGACCTCTACGCAACCGGCGAGATCGTGCGATCCCGTGAGCCGGCGCGCCGCGGGTACACCGCGGAGTCCCAGCGTGCCCGGGCGGGACTGGCCGAAGCGGCGTTTCGCGGCGGCATCCTGCCTGGCACAGCTGTGCATCTTGGATGGCGACGGCTCGATGTCTCGTCGCTCAGCGAACCGACATCCGCCGAGATGGGGCCGCTGGCCGTCATCGACGGAGCTCTCCGCGTGCGCTGGAGCACGAGCGGCGGATACGCGGATGCCGAAACCTATGTTCGCGAGCGGGTCGAGCTGGTTCGGCATCCGCCCCAGGGTGCCACCTGATCCTGTCCGCACCGGCACTCGTCGCGCAGGTAGGCGAAATCGCGGAGGTCGGTGGATTCCGGCGCCAACCTCCTGCGCTGCGGATATCTCCTACACCCGCGAGAGACCGAGGCGCCGTATCGGGGTTGCTACGCGCGGGAGGAATTGACGCTGCGACCCCGCACGATGCCGACGAAGGCCTCGACCTCGGGCGTGGTGCGCTCGGCTAGCCATGCCAGCGCGATGCTGGAGGTGGTACCGCCCGCGAACGGCCGGTACGTCACGTCCTTGCGGTGATGCAGTCGCGCGAGCGACATCGGGACGATCAGGATGCCGACGCCGGCCGCCGCGAGTGCGACAGCTGCCTTGGTGTCTGGCGGGGGCGCGAAACCCGGCTTGATGGTTCCCGGAACTGCCTGCTGCAGCACGTCATCCTGCGCAACGATGAGCACCTCGCCGGACAGGTCCTCGGGGGCAAGCTCTTCAGCCACTGACAGGGTCGAGTCGCTTGAGAAGACCACGACCGGGATCTCCTCGTACAGCGGGATGGCGTGAAGATCGGTCTTGTCGATCGGGAGTCGGACCAGCGCCGCGTCAACACTCCCGGCCAGCAGGCGGTCGCGCTGCGAAGCCGGAGTGATCTCCACCAGCTCGAGGCGCGTTCGCGGCATGCGTTCTCGCCATAGCGAGATCCACTTACCGGGCGTCGCCCCGGGCACCGCTCCGAGCCGGAACAGCTCGGCTGGCGGCGGGCCCGCGGGTGTCGATGTATCCCGTGCTCGGGATGATCGGTCGTGCCTGGCCATCCCGTCAGGCTACCGCCACGGCGTCAGGCGACGCGGTTCAGGCAGGTGATCTCAGGCGGCGAGGCGGAGCCCGCGACGGTCGGTCGCGACCCGCTCGTTCTCGCCCACGATCTCGTCGTCGCCCAGGAGTGAGCCGACGGCGACGCGAGCGTGAGCGCCGATGACAGTGCGGATGCCGATTTTGGAGCCGGCTCCTACCGCCGCGCCCGGGCCGATGTGCGCGTGCGGCGCAACGATGACTTCCGGGCCGATGAGCGCGTCCGATTCGATCCACACGCCGCGGCCGATTCGGGCGCCCGCGGCGATCTGAACTCCGGGTTCGACATACGCCCCAGCCTCGACGATCGCCGTCGGGTGCACTTTGGCCCCGTGCGCGATCAGTCCTCGGCCATTGGCGTGTTTGCGATACCGCAGTGTCTCGCCGTGGTCGTTCTCGATGTCGACGTAGTTCTTGCCCACGATCTCCTCCACGGGGCCGTTCGGCCCCAGTACGATCCCCAACGCCGTGGTACGGAGATTCATTCCCCTGCATCCGCTTGCCGCTGAATTCTCTGTAGCGGCAATGGTGCCGGATCTCGGGTTCGTCGTCTCCCGGCTTGACATCTCTTCGGAACAGTCCCGACATCGGATTGGCAGAGAATGGAAGGCATGCCAACCGACGATCTCGGCGACGCGCATGACACGACTTCGGAGACCCCGGATCAGTCCTCGCACCCTGCTCCAGAGGCCACCCGCACCCTCGTATTCGACGAACGTGCCACCGCACACTCGCCGGCGGAGGACGTGCTCGGCATCCTCACCGGTACCTTCACCGCATCACTGGGGCTCTACCTGTTGCAGTCCTCGGAGGCCGTTACCGGCGGCACGGCAGGACTCGCGCTGCTGATCCAGTACGCATCCGGGTTGCCGTTCTGGATGCTGTTCCTGCTCATCAATCTGCCCTTCGCCGTGCTGGCGGTGTGGCAGCGCGGCTGGAGCTTCACGATCCGAACTGTCATTGCGATCGCCTTGGTCTCGGGCTGGTCGGTGGTGCACCACGCACTCTTCTCCATTGATGACCTCAACCCGATCTACGGGACCCTCGGCGGGAACCTTCTGGCCGGAGTGGGTCTGCTGATCTTGTTCCGACACCGAGCGAGCCTCGGTGGGATCAACATCGTCGCGCTCATCGTGCAGGACCGGTGGGGGTTCCGCGCCGGATGGACCCAGATGATCTTCGATGTCATCATCGTTGCCGCGGCGCTGCTGGTGGTGCCGTGGCCCAACGTGGTGCTGAGCGGTCTGGGCGCTGTCGTACTGAACCTCGTGCTGGCGATGAACCACCGCCCGGGACGGTACATCGGGCACTGAGAGCGCGGCCGCCGCCGGCGTCGTGCGCGTCAGGTTTGGCAGCGCGGGCACCAGAAGACGTTCCGTTCCCGCGTGGCGTCGGCGCCCAGTGCGCTGGCGAGAATCGGCGTTCCGCATCGACGGCATGGCCTTCTCTCGCGGCCGTACACCCACATCCGCTCTCCCCTCCGGTCGACGCCCGTGAACGTGCGCTCGACGCGGTCGCGGTTCGCGCGGATCATTCGCGTGCCGACCTCCAGCAGGCCACGCGCGTCGACCTGCGTGCCCGGAGCCGTGGGGTGGATGCCGCGCACGAACAGCATCTCGTTCGCGTACACGTTTCCAAACCCTGCGACGTTGCGTTGGTCGAGCACTGCGACGTGGATCTCCCGCGGGTCCGCACCCACCCGCCTGACCGCTTCGTCGAGGTCCCAGCCGTCGCTGAGGGGGTCGGACCCGAGGTAGCCGACGAGCTCGTTTTCGCGATCCGTGGGAACAAGGGCGATCTCGGCGAGGTCGAAACCGACAGCTTCGGCATCCGTCGTTCCGACGATTGCCCGTGCTCGAAAAGCCGGCGCCCGCCAACGCGCACCGGGGCGGTACACGTGCCATTCGCCCTCCATCTTGAGGTGCGAGTGCAGCGTCCATGGCCCGATGCGTGCGAGCAGGTGCTTTCCGCGCGGCACGACCGCGTGGACCTGTTCTCCCGTGAGGTCAGCGGTAGCCAACTGCGGCACCCGCAGGTCGAATCGCGTCACCGTGCCGCCCGCGAGTGCCGCATCCAGCATTCGCGCTGTACGAAAGACGGTGTCGCCCTCAGGCATGCGGCGACCCCGACGCCTTACGCAGAGTGAGGCCGCGCGGGGTTTCGACGAAGCCTGCTTCGCGCAGCGCCCGGGCGAACGCCGTTCCGAAGATCGGGTCACCGTTCACCTGCTCGACGGTCAGGGTATCGAGGTGCCGCGTGCGGGCCGTCGCTGCGAGGTCGGCTGTGGCTGCCGTCACCGCTTCGTCGTCGGCGCTGAAGAGGAGGGCCGACTTGCCACCGCGCTCGAGGTACAGCACGAGCTCGCCGTCGACGAGCGTCACGAGAGCTCCCGCCTTGCGACCCGGGCGATGTCCGACGCCCTCGAGGCTCGGCCACGCGAGAGCGGCACCGTACGCATTCGCGGGGTCGGTGGCAGCGAGGGTGATCGCCGTGCGTGGGGCGGGGTCGGTGATCGCCGAGAACTCGCGCAAGCGGTCGACGGTCGCGGATGCCGCGAACTGGGCCCCGCCGAGCCTTTCGACGAGGTATCCCCGTCGACAGTGGCCGGCGCGTTCGGCATCCGCGAGGGTGCGGTACACCTGCGCAAAGCCGCCCGGGACCGCCTCGCTTTGGACAGGGCCGCGGGTAACGACCCCGTAGCGGTCGAGGAGGATGCCGGCGATCGCGGCAGCGCGGACCGTGGCGTCTGGCTCGGGCTCGGGAAGAAGCGACCACCGGCCGCTCGCTCGCGCACCGCTCCCGCCAGCGCCCCCACGCGAGCTGTTCGCGGCCGGGCGGGGGATCGTGGCAGAGATGGCCGACCCGCGGAACATCCGCGCACGGGGGGCACGCCGTGCGCTGCGGTGCGCCTGGGACCCACCGGAGAGCAGCCCGCGCACCGGCGCGAACGTGTCATTCGTGACCCGGCCCGCCCACGCCAGCGCCCAGAGCGCCTCGATGACCGACTGCTCGTTCGCGGCGTCAGTGAGGCCGCGAAGCTGCCCCGCGAAGTAAGCCCCGCCGCCGGCGAGAGCATCAAGGATGCGTGCCTCGAGCGACTCGGCGGCGATGTCGTCGTCGGCTCGAGTGGGAAGGCTCAAGGCGACGGTGTCGGCGGGATGCAGCGCGATCCAACCGTCGCGCCCGGGGAGGGCCCCGTGCCCCGACCAGATGACCTCTCCCGTGGCGGTGAGCTCGTCAAGCAGCGCCGCACGATAGTCGCGAACGCGGCTCGGCAGGATGAGCGACTCCCACGCGCTTGCGGGAATCGGAACCCCGGCGAGTTGCTCGATCACCGCGAGCACGCCGTCGATGCCCTCGAGCGGCCGGGTCAGGTGCTGCCAGGCGGGCAGGAACCGGGCGAGCGCAGCCTGTGGCACGGGTTCGATGCTTCCTCGGATCGCCGCGAGCGAGCGCATCCGCAGCCGGCGCAGCACCTCGGAGTCGCACCATTCGTTCTCGCCGCCGTCGAGCGCAGACGAGGCGGGCAGGAAGTATCCGCTCGTGATGCGACCCTGCGCCTCGAGCCGCTGCAGTGTCAGCCGTGCGACCGCGGTCCCGATGCCCAGGCGTTCGGCGACAGCATCCGTCGTGAACGGTCCGTGGGTGCGGGCGTGACGGGCCACCAGGTCACCGAGGGGATCGGCGACCGGTTCGAGGAACGCGACGGGGATGCCGACGGGCAGCGGAATGCCGAGGGCGTCGCGCAGGCGGCCGGTGTCTTCGATGGCTGCCACCCGTTCGAGGCCGGCGATCGTGATCCCGATCGCGCGCCGGCTGGCCACGAGTGCGTCGAGGTGGGTGGATGCTTCGGGAACCGGGGCGGCGGGTCCGGGCCCCTCGACGTCAGCAGCTTCCGTCTCGGTGGGGGTACCGGGTGTCGCCTGCAGCCTCTCGGCTACTTCTGGCGCAGACAGCGGTCCGAGCAGACGCAGCAGGTCGGCCACGCCCTCGAGCCCGCGGACCCGGCGATCCGGCGCGAGGTGCTGCACCTCGGCTTCGAACTGGGCGATGACGTCGGGGTCGAGGAGCTCCCGCATCTCGACCGTGCCGAGCAGCTCCGCCAACAGGGCAGGGTCAACGGCGAGGGCGGCGGCCCGACGCTCGGCGAGCGGGGAATCCCCCTCGTACATGAACGCACCGACATATCCGAACAGCAGGTCGCGGGCGAAGGGTGAGGGCTGCGGCGTCTCGACCTCGATGAGGCGGATGCGGCGGTCAGCGATCGAGCGGGTGATCCGCAGTAGAGCGGGGACGTCGTACACGTCCTGCAGGACTTCGCGCAGCGTTTCGAGGATCACCGGGAACGTCGGATGCCGACGGGCTACCTCCAGCAGCTGGGCTGACCGTTGGCGCTGCTGCCACAGTGGGCTGCGCCGGTTCGGATTCGTCCGCGGCATAAGGAGTGCCCTCGCGGCGCATTCGCGGAAGCGTGACGCGAACAGCGCAGAGCCGCCGACCTCCTGCGTGATGAGCGGTTCGAGCTCATCCGCGTCGAACACGAAGAGCTCGGCGCCCGGAGGTTCACCGGTGGTGTCGGGAACGCGCGCGATGATACCGTCGTCGCTCGCGACAGCGGACCCTTCCACGCCCAACCGCTCTCGGATCCTCGCGTTGACGGCAAGGGCCCACGGCGCATGCACTTGCATGCCGTAGGGGGAATGAAGAATGACCCGCCAATCGCCGACCTCGTCGCGGCCACGTTCGACGGTGAGGCTTCGATCGGTCGGCAATGTCCCGGTGGCTTCGCGCTGTTCAGCAAGGTACGCGAGCAGATTGGTCTTCGCATTCGCGTCGAGTCCGGCATCCGTCAACCGCGCGTCGGCGGCAGGCGGTGTCGCGGTGGCGATCTCCCGAGTGAAGGCGCCAAGGGCCTCGCCGAGTTCCGCGGGCCTGCCGATCCCGTCGCCGTGCCAGAACGGCACGCGGCCCGGTTGGCCGTATGCGGGAAGCACGTTGACGCGATCGTGGGTGATCTCGACGATGCGCCAACTCGTCGTGCCGAGCGTGAAGACGTCGTTGACGCGCGACTCGTAGACCATCTCTTCGTCGAGTTCGCCGACGCGAGCATTCTGCCTCTCGCCGGCGACGAACACGCCGAACATCCCGCGGTCGGGGATCGTCCCGCCGCTCGTGACGGCGATGCGCTGGGCACCGGGGCGGCCCGTGAGGGTTCCGGCATCCCGATCCCACACGACGCGCGGGCGGAGCTCTGCGAACTCATCCGAGGGAAATCTGCCGGCCAGCAGGTCGAGCGTGGCTTCGAACGCCGACCGCGGCAGCGCGCGGAACGGAGCACTGCGCTTGACGGTCTCGAACCACTCCTCGACGCGGAGCGGGGCGAGGGCTGCGGCTGCGACGGTCTGCTGCGCGAGGATGTCGAGCGGATTCTGAGGCACCTGGATCGCCTCGATCTGACCCGCCAGCATCCGTTCGGTCACGATAGCGGTGTGCAGCACGTCGGAGCGGTGCTTGGGAAACAGCGAGGCGCGGCTGATTTCGCCGACCTGGTGTCCCGCGCGGCCGATGCGTTGCAGGCCGGATGCTGCGCTCGGCGGCGCCTCGACCTGGATGACGAGATCGACGGCTCCCATGTCGATGCCGAGCTCGAGACTGCTCGTGGCGACGACGCAGCGCAGTATGCCGGACTTGAGTTCCTCTTCGACGAGGGCGCGTTGCTCCTTCGAGACGGAGCCATGGTGTGCCTTAGCTAGCACGGGCTCAGCCCCCGCGGTCTGGCCGCTCTGCGCGGGCATCGCTGCCGCGATCGACGGTTCGGGGAGGTCGATACCGAGTCGCTCGGCGTAGATCTCGTTGAGTCTCGCGGTCAGGCGTTCTGCGAGCCGCCGGGAGTTCGCGAACACGATCGTCGACCGGTGCTCGAGGACGCGGTCGACGATCGCCTCTTCGACGTGAGGCCAGACCGATCCGGTCATCTCGGTGTTCTCGGGGCGCTGGGCGGCGCCGCCCGAGGGGGCGAACCAGTCCTCGCCTGGCCCGGGGGTCGGCGCCGTGCCGTCCGTCGACCGCACGCCTGGCCCACCCGTGGTGGATGCCGCGGCCGGCGGTGGGTTGAGCATGTCTTCGACCGGGACCGTGACCCGCATCTCGAAGGTCTTGGATGCCGGCGGCGCGACGATCTCGACCGGGGCTGCGCCCCCGAGGAACCGTGCGACCTCGTCGATCGGCCGTACTGTCGCAGACAGTCCGATGCGCTGCACGGATGCCGCTTCCGGTCGCTCGGCGCGGATCATGGCGTCCAGGCGCTCGAGGCTGACGGCCAGGTGCGCGCCGCGCTTGGTCGCTGCCACGGCGTGGACCTCGTCGACGATCACGGTGTGAACTCCCGTAAGGGTGCGGCCCGCCTGACTCGTGAGCATGAGGTAGAGCGACTCGGGGGTCGTGATCAGGATGTCGGGCGGCGTGGCAACAAGTTTGCGGCGCTCTGCCGACGGTGTGTCTCCGGAGCGGACGCCGACGGAGACCCCGGGAAGGCTCAGCCCGCGTCGGCGGGCTGCCTGGTCGATGCCGACCAGCGGCGAGCGGAGGTTTCGTTCCACGTCGACACCGAGGGCCTTCAGGGGAGAGATATAGAGGATGCGGGTGCCCGCGGCATCCTGCGGCGCCTCGGCCTTCTCACGGAAGACGCGGTCGATGGCCCACAGGAACGCCGACAGGGTCTTGCCGGAGCCGGTCGGTGCGACCACGAGCGCGTGCCGTCCGGCAGAGATCGCCTCCCACGCGCCCGATTGCGCGGGGGTCGGAGCGGTGAACGCGCCGCGGAACCAATCCTGCGTGGCAGGACCGAACCTCTCGAGCACATCCGCCATGCCCCTATCTTCGCCCGCCCCACCGACATCCGGGGCGGTCTCGGTCCCAGCCCGCAGCGAACGCCTCAGAACGGGCGACGGAAGCTGCGCGGGGCGCCTGCGGCCACGGTAGGTGGCCCGATCTTGAGGAGTTAGCGACGCTGTGCATCGCGGGTTCGTCCCGGTCCTGACGCAGAACGTCGACGCGAACCGAGGCTGCCCCAGCGAGTTGACAGACGAACCGGGCGGCGCCGCCCCGAGGGAGTACCGTGACGGTGAGCAAAGGAGCGACCATGGCATTCGACCAGGTGGTGCACGGACGGCAGGACGATTTCGAGGCCCGGCACGGTGACCGTGGCCGGTTCACGTTCGCCAAGCACGTCGTTGTTCCCAAAGAGGGCACTCAGCTACAGGTCTCATTCATGGAGATCCCGCCGGGTCAGTCGGCGTATCCATATCACTGGCACGCTGGCGTCACCGAGGCCTACGTCATCCTGTCGGGAACGGGTCGGGTGCGTACCCCGGATGCTGAATTCGACATCGGCCCCGGGGAGGTCGTCGTCTTTCCACCCGGGCCGGCGGGCGCGCACCGGATGACGGCTACCGGCGGTGAGCCGCTCCGGTATGTCGACCTGGACACGACAGCCGAACAGGACGTGATCGGCTACCCGGACTCGAGAAAGACGATGGCGTACACGACCGCCCGCCCCACGATGCTCTTCCGTGACGACGACGCCGTCGACTACTACGACGGCGAGCCTGACGCTGGGTGAGGGGCGAGACCGGGTGAGCGGGGTGACGCGGAGCGCACACATGTGAGCGCGGACGTGCGAGAGTGACGTACGGAGGATCCCATGCGTACCACCCCAACCGTCCTCGCCGCGACTCTTCTCACCGCGTTCCTCGTCGGCATCGGCGCCGCACCCGCCCTCGCGGAACCCGGAACCGGCCCCGGCGTCAGCGATCCCCCGCGGGCTTCGACCGAAGCCACGGTCGTCGCGATGCGGCATCAGGGCGGCCTGTTCGGAGCCCAGGAGACGGCGATCACCGACCCCCAGACGCCCTATCCGGCGACGATCACCGGCACCGGCAGGACGTTCTCGACGGCGCAGATCGTCCTCAACGACCCGAGTTCGAGCAGTCCCGGCGACATCCTGACCTATTGCATCGACCTGGCCACCGAGACCGAGATCGGTGTGCACTATGAACTCGGCGACTGGTCCTCGGCGAACGTCCCGAACCTCGACTACGTCACCTACATCCTCAACAACTACTATCCGGTGGTGCCTGGAGCGCCGGCGCTGTCGACGGATGCCGAGAAGGTAGCAGCCGTGCAGGGTGCGATCTGGTACTTCACCGATCAGTTCGTCGTGCCGCGATTCGGCTACCTCGCGCAGCACGATGCGATCGCGGCGATCGTGGCGGCAACCCAGGCTGCCCTCTCCGGGGGAGCGACCCCCGCGCCGCCGCTTCCCACTCTGACCATCACACCCGACACTGCCACGGCGCCCACGACCGGTGACGTGGTGGGGCCGTTCGCGATCGGTGGGTCGGTGAGCTCTTCGACGCTCTCGACGCGGGGCATCGATGTGTTCTCGGATGCCGCTGGCACTGAATCGGTTCCCGAGGGCGCTTGGGTCCCGCCGGGAAGCTCGCTGTGGGTGCGGTACGCATCGACGGTCGCCGACGAAGGATTCACGCTTGAGACATCCCAGACCGTCGAGGCTGGAAACGTGTTCCTGTACGACGGCGGGAATCCTGGCCGCGCGAGCGCCCAGAAACTGATCCTGGCTGCACAAGCCACGATTCCGATCCGCGCCAGCGCGGCGATCACGCCGATGGCCGCCGGCTGGTTTGCCGCCGATGTGACAGTCGCCGGTGTGGCCGCCGGCCTGCAGGGAGCCATCTCGGTGACGGCGCGTTGCGATGACGGAACGACGGTCGTCGAGAGTTCGGGAACGCTCGCCGCCGGCACCCCGGCGGGAACGACCCGGGTGGTGACCCTGTCGGCTGTGCCCGCCGGCGCAACGTGCACCGTCACGCAGACCGCCGACGGGCACACCGCCGGTGCGGTGCTGACCTCCACCACGACGGTTCCGGCATCCGTTGTTGCTGTGGCCAACTCCACGGTGTCGGCGACGGTCACCGACACGTTCGCACACCCGACGCCCACTCCCACCCCGACGCCTACCCCGAGTCCCACCTCGACCCGACTACCCGACACCGGAGCCTCCGCGCCACCGTCCTGGGGGATGCCGGCGGCTCTGCTGACCGCCGGGCTCGCCGTCATGGTTCTCGACCACGTTCGCCGGCGCTCGCGCGCATCACGCTAGCCAGGGTCGCCGGTGGCGAACTCAGCATGATCGGGGCCATACCGCTACCGCATGAGCGGGGAAGCGGCGCGCGGGCGCCGAGATCGAGGAGTTAGCTACACGCCAGCGCCGGTCAGCTCTCCGGTGCCGCCGAGTCCTCGGCTGATCCGGGCGCTGCGGAGACTGCCGCGAGGCCGGCGACGAACTCGAGCTTGTCGAGCACGGGCGCGGACAGTACGAACGGGTAGAGATCGTCGTAGCCCATCGACCGGTTCATCATGTTCAGAGCGGTCGACAGCGGCATCCACGTCTTGGTGACCCGTTCGCGGAACGAGGCGGTCGGTGCGGGGCGCAGCAGGCCGAATTCTTCGGCGGTCTGGATGCTGTCACTGATGTGCAGGTAATGGGCCCAGGTTTCGGCGAAGTCCTCCCACGGGTGCATCGTCGCGTACTGCGAAATGAAGTGCTGTTGCCAATCCGCGGGAGCACCCTCGGCGTAATGGCGGTCGATTGCCGCCTGATAATCCTCGGACTCGTCACCGAAGAGTTCCCGCGCCCGGGCGCGAGTGTCGTCATCTGTGATCAGGAAAGACTCGTAGTAGTGCCCGATCTCGTGCCGGAAGTGACCCAGCATCGTGCGGTACGGCTCGTCGAGCATCGCGCGTACCTTTTCGCGGTGCGCGTCCTCGGCCTCGGCGAGGTCGATCGTGACGATGCCGTCAGCGTGCCCGATCGTCACTGGCTCCGCCACGCTCGAGAGCAGGTCGAAGGCGACGCCGCGAGGGTCCTCGGTGCGATCGAGAATCGGGATGCCGAGCTCGTCGAGCTCCGCGATGAGGTGACGTTTGGCCCGCTCCGCGGGGGCGTAGTTCGAGATCCCCTCGAGGTCGGCGTCGTTGGGCCGGGTGCGGGTCAGGCCGCAGCTGAAGCACAGCCCGCCGGCATCCGTCGTGAGCCACGTGCAACCCGAGAGCCCGAGGTTCGTGCACACATGCCAGACGACACCCCCAGCATCCGTGTAGGTGCGATCGTCGGCATCCAGCGGCACGATGTCGCGCTCGGCGCGCGAGTAGCCGAGGGGTGTATCGCACGAGACGCAGACCGAGTTCTCGAAGAACAGGCGATTGCCGCAGACCCGGCACGTGTAGGACTTCACGGGCGAATCCTCGCACACGAACGAGTCATCTCCGGAGGGGTTGCGCTCGCCGCGATTCGACCACCGGCGCGGTCGCAACGGCGCACGGATTCGGCGGCGCGCCGGGCGGAGGGGGCTGGATGCCGGGGTGTCGCGCACAATCTGCGCCGTTGCGACACGGCATGGGCAGTCGGGCGGGGCGGGTGCTCGGGCGGGGCGGAGATCAGGGGGCGGGGGCGACGTCGACTGAGACGCGCAGGGTCGAATGCTTCGCGGTGGTGAAGATGATGCCCTTGACCGGGGAGACATCGCCGTAGTCCCGGCCCCACGCCACCGTGACGTAGCGGTCGTTCGCCCACTGGTCGTTGGTCGGATCGATCGCGAGCCACTCATCGGACCCGGGCAGCCAGACCGCGAGCCACGCGTGCGAGGCGTCCGCGCCGACGATCCGCTCCCGACCGGGCGGCGGCTGGGTGGCAAGGTACCCGCTGACGTAGCGCGCCGCAATTCCGTGACTGCGCAGGCACGCGAGGGCGAGGTGCGCGAAGTCCTGACAGACTCCCGCGCGCGTCCGGAACACTTCGGCGACCGAGCTGGTGACGGTCGTCGCCGTCTTGTCGTAGTCGAAGTCGGCCTTGATACGGTGCATGAGGTCGGTGGCGGCCTCGCCGATCGGCCGCCCCGGCGTCAAGGATGCCGCGGCATACGCGTGGGCGTCGGCGACGTGCTCCGCCTTGGGGGAGGCGACGGCGAACTCCGCCGCGGACCATGCGCCGGGGGTGTCAGGATGCTGCAGCGGACGTGCCAGCTCCCACGGCAGCTCCAGCGCCGCACCGTCGTAGCGGGGCGCCTCGACGGTGACGTCGGTGCGAGCGTCGACGACCAGACGGGTGTGGGGGGAGGTGACGTGGAAGTACGTCACGACATTGCCGAAGGCGTCGCGCTCGTGGCTGACGTCGTTCGGCCCCGGCTCGATCGTGACGGTGTGCGAAGCGATCTGCTGCCACACCACCGGTCGCGGGGCCACGTGCGCGAGCCCCAGGCTGTTGCGCACATCGTCGCTGTATTCGTAGATCGTCCGGTGCGACACCGCGTACTTCATGCGTCGCTCCTCACGAGAGTGCCCCTGTGAGCTCGGTCAGCGACAGCGACGCATAGGTCTGCAGAGGCGGGCCGGCAGAGAAGTGCAGTGCCTCGATGGCCCGCGCGATCTCGCGCAGCTGCGCGTCGGCATCCGTGAGGGTGTCGTGCAGCATCGACCGCCGATCATCGACAGCCATAGAGAGGTCGGCGACCTGCACCTCCGCGAGTTGCGCCTCGAGCTGATCGAGCAGTCGCTCGGGGCGGGTCGACCCGCTCGACAGCGGCTGGGCGGCGAGGTGCTCGCGGATGCGTGCCACGGCAAACCGCAGCGACCGGGGGTTCTCGGGGTCTCGCACCAGCAGATCGATCACGCCGCTCGCGTAAAGCCCGCCGCGGTACCGGCGGCGGTGGGTGACGACGCTTTCGCTCGCGCGCAGCACAGCTTCGAGCACTTCCTGTTCGACCTCGCCGACGAGGCGGTCGACCATCGTCGCGCGAAGCAGGATGCCCAGCTGCAGCGCCCGTTCGATGGCTCGCCCGGCCTCGATCATGTGCCAGCCGGCATCACGGATCATGTTGGCCGAGGTGCCCTGCAGCGCCAGAAGCGCCGTGAGCATCTGCCCCGCCGCCTCGCCGATGCCGTGGGCGTGGGGAGTGATCCGCAGGGCGGAACCTGCGCGATCGGTGGCGGCGAACACCCGCCACGTGTCGGCAGAAAGCTGGTCACGCACTCCCTCGAGGGTTGTGCGCAGGCGCGCGAGCGAATGCGCCACCGAGCCGGGGCGCGTGCCGTCGAGCAGCACCGACCGGAACTCCTCGTCGAGGTCGAGCCACCGCGTGCCGCACAGGCGCTGGGTGGCGCCCACGAGCACCTGCGTGCTCTGCGTCGCGGTCAACCCCGGTGCGGTGAGTTGGTCGGCATCCGAGCGGATCGCGAGCACGAGCCGCAGCAGATCTTCGGCGCGCTCGGCGTAGCGTCCCGACCAGAACAGATCATCGAGTGCGCGCGGGGCCACCTCGGGCACCGACTGGACGACGGCAACGGTTGTCGCATCCGGGAGCCCTTGGTCGAGGTCTGACGGGTCGGCCTTCAGGACCCAGACGTCCTTCGATGCCGTGGGGAGCGTGCCGTCCGCGACGGCGGTGGCAAGCCCGCCGATGAGGGGTCGATAGGTCGACTGGTGCCGGAGCGTGAATGTTCGCAACACCACCGGCCTCGCGTCGACATACCCGGGCGCGCGCCAGGTCGGTACCTGCGAGAGAGGAAGCAACTCCTGCGCCGCGAAACGGTGGGGGCTCTGTCTGATGTGTTCGACGAGCCGGGCGGGGTCGGATGCTTCCAGCGGCGTCCGAAGCCCGTCGATGGCCCGAACGACAAGGGTCGGATCTGCTCCCAGCAGGCGGGGCGCTACCTGGTCCAGCGCGTCAGGATCGCCGCACCACCACGTCGGCGTCGACGCCAGGCGCAACTGTTCGCCGAGGAGGCGCTCGCAGAGGGCGGGAAGGAAGGGGAGCAGTGCGGGGTTCTCAAGTACGCCGGCGCCCAGGCCGTTCACGAGCCTCACGCCGCCGCGGCGAACCGCCTCGGTCAGTCCGGCCACACCGAGCTGCGAGTTTCCCCGCAGCTCGAGGGGGTCGCACCACTCGGCGTCCACGCGGCGCAGGATGACATCGACGCGCTCGCGTGGTGCCACTTCGGGCCAGCCCGCGGGCTTCATCCAGACCTTGCCGTCGCGCACCACCAGGTCTGCCCCCTGCACGAGCGGGAACCCGAGCATGCCAGCGAGGAATGCCTGATCGTAGGCGGTTTCCGACAGCGCGCCGGGTGTAAGGACGACGACGCGGGCATCGGGCCGGGCATCCGGAGCGGCCGCGATGAGTGCTTCGCGCAGGGCATCGAAGTACGGCTCGATACGGTGAAGGGCGGCGCCGTGAAACAGCTCGGGAACGACCTGCGACACGATCCGGCGGTTCTCCATCGCGTACCCGAGCCCCGAGGGTGCCTGGACGCGATCGGAGATGACCCGCCACTCGCCGTCGCCGTCCCGCCCGAGATCGGTGGCGCTGAACAGCAGGGGGTGAGGATCGGTGGATCCCGTCCCGGCGACGGCCCGGATGTAGCCGGCGTGCCCCAGCACTGTCGCAGCAGGCAGGATGCCTTCGCGCAGCATCCGTCGTTCGCCGTACACGTCCACGAGCAGGGCGTTCAGGAGCTCGGCGCGCTGGGCCAGCCCGACATCGAGCTTCGCCCACTCGGCGCCGTCGAGCACGAGCGGAACCGGGTCGAGGCGCCACGGCTCGGGGTCGGAGTCGGCCGGGTTGTAGGTCACTCCCTCGTCGGCGAGGAGCGCCTTTACCTCGCGATTCAACCTGGACAGGTCATCGATCGTGAGAGTCAGGGCTCCGGGCGCCATCGCGCGCCACGCGGGCCGCAACGTGCCGTCGGGCGCAATGACCTCGTCGAAGCGCGCCGACGATCCCCGGGGTGAAGCGAAGGGCAGCGTGGGTTGGGTGACCGCGGCGGCATAGTCGCGGAGGACGCTCACGCCGGGGCGATCCTGCGCAGGTCGAGGGTGTGCGGGTAGTCAGCGGATGCCGCGCGGCGGCCGCGCTCGCGGAGGGCTCCGACGTCGACGCGGCCGGGCGTGTGTCCGTGGGCCTCAAAGCGGCTCGCACGTCGTGCTTCGGCCTCGAACGCATTCACGGGCGGGTGCTCGTAGGCGCGTCCGCCCGGGTGCACGACGTGGTAGGTGGCGCCGCCGAGGCTCGCTTCGGCGCGGGTGTCGATCACGTCGAAGGTCAGCGGAGAGTGCACCTCGATCGAGGGATGCAACGCCGACCACGGCTGCCAGGCGCGATAACGCACGCCCGCGTAGAACTCGCCGAGCGTGCCGGTCGATGTGAGAGGCACAGGTACACCATTGCACGTCACGAGGTGTCGGCGCTCGTCAACGCCGCGCACCGTGACCTGAACGCGCTCGACCGATGAGTCCACATAGCGGGCGGTTCCCGATCCGGTGGCCTCCTCGCCGAGTACGTGCCACGGCTCGATGGCCTGGCGAAGTTCGAGTTCGATGCGGGCTCCGGGGGCAGCGATTCGTGCCAGACCGACGCGCGGGAAACGGAACTCCGCGAAGGCGTCAAGCCACGACTGCTCGAACGGGATGCCGGCGCGATTCAGGTCGTCGACGACCCCCTCGATATCCAGCAGCGTCCCGTGGGGGAGGAGGAACTCGTCGTGCAGCCGCGTGCCCCACCGCACCAGCGGCTCGTTGTAGGGCGTGTCCCAGAACCAGGCGATGAGGCTGCGCACCAGAAGGGCCTGGACGAGGGCGAGCTCGGGATGCGGTGGCATCTCGAATCCGCGCAGTTCCAGCAGCCCGAGCCGCCCGCGGCTGGAGTCGGGGCTGTAGAGCTTGTCGATGCAGAACTCGGCCCGGTGGGTGTTGCCCGTCATGTCGGTCAGCAGGTGGCGGAGGGCCCGGTCCACGATCCAGGGGCGGGCGGTGCCGCCGGATGCTGCAGCCTCGGCATCCAGCCGCCGCAGCTCCCGCAGCGCGACCTCCATCTCGTACACGGCCTCGGGTCGGCCCTCGTCGAAGCGCGGCGCTTGGCTGGTGGGCCCGATGAACCTTCCCGAGAAGAGGTACGACAGGCTCGGATGCCGTTGCCAGTAGGTGATGAGGCTCGCCAGCAGGTCGGGGCGTCGCAGCAGCGGCGAGTCGATCGGCTGGATGCCGCCGATCGTGATGTGGTTGCCGCCGCCGGTGCCGGTGTGGAGCCCGTCGAGATCGAACTTCTCGGTGGACAGGCGGCTGCGCCGGGCGAGGTCGTAGAGCGTCGTGGTCAGCTCGCGCTGCTGCGCCCACGACGACACCGGCTGCACATTCACTTCGATCACGCCGGGGTCGGGGGTCACGACGAGCTGCTCGAGGCGGGTGTCCGGCGGCGGCGCGTAGCCCTCGATCACCAGACGGATGCCGGTGGCAGACGCCGCCTGCTCGAGGACGTGCAGCAGGTCGGTGTAGTCCTCGAGGTGCGCGACCGGGGGCAGGAAGACATGCACCTGACCGTCCCGAGCCTCGAACGCGATGGCGGTGGTCGCAGTAGTCGCGACGCCCTGGAGCGACACGTCGGGGACCGCGGGCTCACGGAGCGGCGCCTCTTCGAGATACGAGGGCTCGGCCGTCAGCTCTGGCGGCGTCCACGACACAGAGTCCAACGGCAGGCGCAGGCCGATGGGGCTCGTGCCGGGGCTGAGCACGAGCCTGCCGCGGCGGAACATCCACACGGGGCTCGTCCAGTGCCCGTCAGTCGTGAGCGGGAGCACCCAACCAGTCGGTGTGTCGATGTCGCGGTCGAGGGTTGCGAGGTCGTGCTCGTCGAAACCCTCGACGTCGGTCGGTTCGCCGACGGGCTTGCGGACCTCGGCAGCGAGCGCCGCCAGCGGGTCTTCGTAGGCAGCCAGCAGCCGGCTGTTCGGGATGCCGAGAGTCTGGGTGACGCGCCTGGCCAGAGTTTCGGCATCCGTGTTGGCGTTCGGGCGTGCCTCGTCAGACCACGGGTCGGCGAACAGCGACGGGTCGTTCCACAGCGGCACGCCGTCTTTGCGCCACTGCAGCGCGATGTTCCACCGAGGGAGCGGCTCGCCCGGATACCACTTGCCTTGGCCTCGATGCACGATGCCGCCGCCGGCGTAGCGCTCGCGGAGTTTCTCGGCGAGGGTGTCGGCGAGCTCCCGCTTGTGGTCGCCGTCGGCGTCGGTGCTCCATTCGGGTGCTGTCGCATCATCGATAGAAACGAAGGTCGGCTCGCCGCCCATCGTGAGGCGCACATCTGCCGCCGCGAGACGCTCGTCGACAGCCTCGCCGAGTTCGTCGATGCGCTGCCACTGGGCGTCGGTATAGGGCCGGGTCGTCCGTGGGTCCTCGTGGATGCGGCGCACCTCGTTGTGGAACGAGAACTCCACCTCGACGGGCTCGGTAGCTCCCGAGATGGGTGCTGCCGAGGACGGCTCGGGTGTGGCGCTCAGCGGAATGTGCCCCTCGCCGGCGAACAGGCCGCTCGTGGCATCCAGTCCGATCCAGCCGGCGCCGGGGACGTAGACCTCGGCCCACGCGTGCAGGTCGGTGAAGTCGGTGGCAGGCCCACTGGGGCCGTCGAGGGACTCCTGGTCGGGGGCGAGCTGGATGAGGTAGCCCGAGACGAAGCGTGCGGCCAGGCCGTACTGACGCAGCAGGCTGACGAGCAGCCACGCGCTGTCGCGGCATGAGCCGATACCGCTGCGCAGCGTGTGGTTCGGGGTCTGCACTCCCGCCTCCATCCGCACGCTGTACGTGACCCGCTGCTGCACCGATCGGTTGAGCTCGGCGAGGAACGTGACTGTCGGCACACCGTCATCGGGCAGCGCCGGCAGCGTCTCGCGCCACCTTTCTGCGCGCCCGCTGCCGGGAACGGACCGCAGGTACGGGGCGAGGTCGGATGCCAGCTCGGGCCGGTAGGTGAAAGGGAAGCGCTCCGCGTACTCCTCGATGAAGAAGTCGAGCGGGTTGATCACCATCATGTCGGCGACCAGGCCCACCGTGATCTCGAGCCGGTCGACCTTCTCGGGAAAGACGAGGCGAGCCACCCAGTTACCGAAGGGGTCCTGCTGCCAGTTGACGAAGTGGTTCTTCGGGCTCACCTCGAGGGAGTATGCCTCGATCGGCGTTCGCGAGTGCGGTGCCGGCCTGAGTCGAACAAGGTGCGGGGCGACCGAGATGGGCCGGGCGAACTCGTACGCGGTGCGGTGCTCGAGAGCGACCTTGATCGACATGCACACAGCGTGTCGGAGAACTGTTGCGCGCGGGTTACGGTTTGCCGACCAGTCGGACTCGACCCCGCGGCTCAGCGTGCGGCGAGCTGCGCGTCGAGGAACTCGCGAACGTCGGCCAACTCCTGCTCCGAGACGCTGTGGGTGAGTCCCGGGTACGCACCGCCCGACAGGGTGGCATGGCCGGGGAGCCACTGCATCGTGTGCTCGACGAGCGCCGACGGGATGACGTCATCGTGGGTCCCGCGGCCCCAGAACACCGGCGGCTTACGCTCTGCCATCGCCGCATCGCCCTCGAGCTCGCCCGGGGCGACGTAGCCGCTGAGGTTGACGGCGAAGGCGAACCGGTGCGGCGCCAGTCGCAGGGCCTGCATTGAGACCGCGGCGCCCTGGGAGAAGCCGAGAAGCCCGACGGGGTCGTTGTCGGGGAGAGCGTCGATCCACTCGATGAGGCGATGCGCGGCATCCGTCACCCGTGACGGGTCGCGGCCATCCAGTCCCTCGATCGGGTACCAGGAGTAGCCAGGGGCCGGCCATGGCGGTGTGAGGGGGGCGCGAACAGCGGCGATCGTGACATCGGCCGGCAGGTAAGGCCGCAGCCCGAACAGGTCGCGTTCGTCGGATCCGTAGCCGTGCAGCAGCACCAGCAGCGGCCGTCCTGCGCGGTCCTCGGGCTCGGTGGACCAGAGGACTGTGTCGTCGGCGAGCGCCGGCGTGTCGATGTCACTCATGGCCTCAGGGTATACAAGAGACATGCCGGTACGGACCCCAGACCCCGACCCCAATGAGCGTGACGACGAGGGAACGCCGCGCGATCCGCTCGGCGGGATCGGCGCTTCGTTCGGTCGCACCGGGCATCCCGTCGGCGATGGGAGCTTCGGTTCCCCAGCACCCGACAGTGCCTCCAATCCGGGATGGCTCACCGATATCGAACTCGCAGAAGCTCGCCGGCGCCTGCCGATGCTCTATGTCGAGGCGCTCCCGGTGCGGACGGACGGCGTGGGTCTGGTCACCGAGGTCGGCATCCTGCTGCGCGCCACCCCGCTCGGTGAGATCACCCGCTCGCTCGTCTCGGGGCGCGTCCGCTACGGCGAGACGGTTCGCGATGCGCTGTTCCGTCACCTCGAGAACGACCTCGGACCGATGGCGTTCCCGCTGCTGCCGCCCCAGCCCGTTCCGTTCACTGTCGCCGAGTACTTCCCGATTCCCGGTGTGAGCCCGTTCTTCGATGACCGACAGCACGCGGTCTCTCTCGCGTTCGTCGTGCCGGTGACCGGCACCTGCGAGCCGCGTCAGGATGCGCTCGAAGTCACCTGGATGTCGCCGGAGGAGGCAGCATCCGACTCGCTGGCCGCCGAGATGGAGGGTGGCAGGGGAACGCTCGTGCGCCTTGCGCTGGCGAGCGTCGGCGCGCTGCGCTGACCCCCGGAGAGCCGATGCCCACCAACGTCCAGCTCGTCGAGTTCGCCGTCGGACTCCCCATCGCTCTGGGAATCTCCTACCTCATCGCGCTCGCGATGCGGCGGCTGTTTCGAGAACGCCTCCCCCTCTCGCTCTCGGTCATGATCCTCACCTCCGTCGTCGGAACCGCGATCGGACTGTTCATCGCCGGCTGGTTCGTCGTGGACGCGCGCCTGTGGACGCCGCTGACGTTGCTGATCGCATTCGGCTCCAGCATCCTGGTCGCCTTCGTCGTCTCGGGGCTGTTCGTCGGTCTTCGACGTGACCCCGGAAAGGTCGACATCGCCGCGGTACTGGCCGCCGGAGAGTCCGACCGCGTCGAGTTCAAAGAGACCGCGCGCTGGAACGTCCGGGAGAACAAGAAGGACCCGCGGATGGAGCAGGTGGTCGCCAAGACCGTCGCCGCCTTCCTCAACAGCGGGGGCGGCATGCTCGTGGTCGGCGCGAGCGACGACGGCGAAGCGCTGGGCCTTGACCGCGACCTCGAGACCCTTCGCACTCCGGATGCCGACCGCTTCGAGCTGTGGCTGCGCGACATGCTCTCCACGCTTCTCGGGCGCAACGCCGCGGCGTTGCCGATCGTTCGGTTCCCGACGGCACCCAACGGGGCAGTGGTCTGCGTGATCGTGTGTCCGCCTTCTCCGCGACCCGTTTTCGTGACGCAGGCGAAGGATGGAGCCTCGACGGAGCTGTGGGTTCGGGTGGGCAATTCGACCCGATCCTTTGCGGTCGACGAGGCCGTCGAGTACGTCGCGCGGCACTGGGGTCGCAGGCGCGTGCGGCAACGCTCGGCCGATCCCAAGCATCCCGCTACCTGATCGTCATCTGAGAGCGGTATGGTGTGTGCGCTCGGGGGAGATTGATCCCGCATGTCCCGGAGGACCGGATGCCCGACAACGCCCCATCTGCTCACACCGACGCATCGCTCTCGACGCCGTTCGATGAGCTCATGAATGCCGCGCCGGACGCCAGCTTCTCGCCGTCGCAGGGCGCTGGCTTCGCGACAGTGTTCCGCGGGTACGACCGCGATGACGTGGATGCGGCGGTCTCGCGGCTGACCGCGAACCTCGCCGCCGAATCGCAGCGCGCTACCGAGAGCGGTGCGCGCGCTGACGCCGCCGCAGAACGCCTCGCCCGGGTCGAGGGAGATCTCACCGCGGTTCGCGCCCAGCTGGCTGATGCCGAGGGGCGTATCGCCGCGCTCACGGAGGAACTCGCAGACGGGTCGGCGGCATCCCCGAACCGCCGCCACTTCGAAGAGGTGCTCCGGGTCGCCGAGGAGCAGGCGAGCACCATCATCCACAACGCCACGAACCAGGCCGACAAGCTGCTCCAGGCTGCCAGTGCCGAGGGTGACAGCCGTCGGGTCGAGGCCGAGGCTGATGCCGCACAGATCATCGCGCGCGCGAACAGCGACGCCGAGCAGGTCCGGCTTCGGATGCAGACGGAGTTGACGGCGCACACCGCTCGCCTGGAGCGCGAGGCAGCGGCGTCGGCGGATGCCGTCGTCCAGGCCGAGCAGGAAGCAGCCGCGATCCGCACCGAGGCTGAGAAGGCTGCGGCGACAACTCGCGCCACTGTCGCGCGAGAGACCGAGCAGTCGCGGGCCGCGGCTGAAGAGGCGGTTCGTGAGCTGCGGATGCGGGCTGCCGAGTTCGAGGAGTCGCTCACGCGCCGTCAGGATGACGCGCAGCAGGAGTTCCTGGTGCTGCACAATCAGGCTGTTGCGCACGCGGAGCGCATCACCACCGACGCGAACGCGCAGGTCGCGGCAGCGCTCGAGCACGCGCAGCGGATCACCGCGAAGGCCGACGACTTCGACAAGCTCATGCGCTCGCAGGCGCAGCAGATCGAGGCCGACGCGAGGGTGCGGGCGTCCGAGCACCTCGACCGTGCACGCGAGAAGGCGCAGCGCATCATCGACGCAGTGACGGCCCAGGCCGACACAGTGCTCCGCGACGCCGAGGATCGCACGCGGCAGTTGCGCTGGCAGCAGCATCAGCTCACGAGCTTCATGGCCGAGGTCAAAGAGATGATCCGCCCCGACGGTGTGAGCGGGTCGCCGCAGGACTCCGACATCACTCCCACCGCAGACGGCGGCGCCCAGCACGCGTAGTCTGGCCGAAGCCCGTGAGGGAGGTTCGGCATGGTCCAGGTACGCGTCGCCGGGGTGGCGATGGACTCGATGGGGCAGCACGTCATCCTGCTCAAGCCTCTGGATGATGCGCCCGGAACAGGCTCGATCGTTCCGATCTGGATCGGTGCTCAGGAGGCGACCTCCATCCTCGTCGCCGTCGAACACGCCGTGACACCGCGACCGCTTGCCCACGACCTCATGTCGGTGATGATCCAGCAGCTGCAGGCCGAGGTGACGCGCGTCGAGGTGACCCGGATCACGGACGGCACGTTCTATGCCGAGATCACCGTCGTCCATGGCGACCAGGTTCTCGTCATCGACGCACGACCCTCGGATGCGATCGCGCTGGCCTCGCGGACGGGGGCTGCGATTTGGGTCGCGGATGCCGTGGTCGAGGAAGCCGGCATGCCCGACATCCTCGACGAGGATGACGCCGAAGCGTCAGTCGACGAGTTCAAGCGTTTTCTCGACGAGGTCGATCCCGAGGACTTTCGCGGCTGACCGCCTCCGGGCTGGCGGCCGGAGCCCCGGTCGAGCCGCGCACGACCAGGGCCGTCGGCAGCTCGACGATACGCGGTTGGGGGTCTGCGCCGGCGGCGATGGCAACCAGCTCATCGATCGCGGCTCCCGCCATGTCGCGGATCGGCTGGCGAACCGTCGTCAGGGCAGGCTGGACCCACTTTGCCCCGCGAACGTCGTCGAACCCGACCACGAGCACGTCTTGCCCGACCCGCATGCCGAGGTCGGCGGCGGCGCGATACACGCCGATGGCCATCTCATCCGAGATCGCGAAGACGCCGATCGGCGCGGATGCCGCAGCCTCGCGCAGCGCCGGAAGGCTCGCGCGCCAGGCGCCCGGCGAACTCCAGTCCGCGCGAACCCGGTGGATGACGGCGGTCGGATGCCGCGAACGCACCGCGGCTTCGAAACCTTCCACGCGCGCGCGTCCGAAGCGGTAGGACGGTGCGGCATCCACGACGACGAACTGCTTGGCTCCGGCCTCGAGCAGGTGCTCCGCTGCCGCGGCCGCTCCGGCGCGGTCGGTCGTACGCACGCTGGTCAGTGACGTACCTGCTTCGGCCCGCGGATCCATCAGCACGAGCGGGATTCCCGCGTCGCGCAGGACGGCGAGCTGGGCGGCGGTGGGCAGGATCAGGCCCAGCACCACACCCGCTGAGCCGCGGGCTCGGATCCGCAGGGGCCAGTCATCGTCGGGGGTGTCTCGCTCCGCCGTGAGGACCAGGTCGAATCGATGGCGCGCTGCAGCGAGGTGTGCGCCAGCGGTGACCTCGTCGGCGTAGGGGTCGTGGAACCGCCCCAGTACGAGGTCGAACAGGCGCGACGTTCCCGTTCGCGGTCGCCCTCGGCGCACGCCGGTGGTCGAGTACCCGTACTGCTGGGCGACCGCCAGCACGCGTGCTCGCGTCTGCGGTGTCATCTCGCCCTTGCCTCGTAACGCGCGGGAGGCGGTTGAGACACTGACCCCGCTCTCGGCGGCGATCTGGGCGAGGGAACTCACGGGACGATTTTTGCGCAAAAGCGAGGACCTGCGCCACGGCCGCTGGCATTGTGGTGGGCGGATCGTGAGAGAAGGGCGATGTCGATGGGGATGTCGAGTCCACCCGTCCTGCGGGTCGCCATTGTCGGCGCCGGCTTCATGGGCAAGATGCACGCACACGCATGGCGCACCGCGCATCGTTTCTTCAGCCTGGATGCCATCCCCGAGATCGCCGTCCTCGTCGGGCGGGACGCGGCACGCACTGCCGATGCCGCCCGCGAGTTCGGGGCGCTCGCCGCGTCGACCGACTGGCGGGAGGTCGTGGCGCGTGCAGATATCGACGTCGTCGACATCTGCACGCCCGGTGACACGCATGCCGAGATCACGCTCGCGGCACTGGCCGCCGGAAAGCACGTGCTGTGCGAGAAGCCGCTCGCCAATAGCGTCGTCGACGCCGAGCGGATGGTCGTTGCGGCAGCTGCAGCCCCAGACCTCGTCGCGATGTGCGGATTCAGCTATCGCCGCACCCCTGCGCTGTCGCTTGCGCGTGAGCTCGTCACTGCAGGGCGGCTGGGTGAGATCCGGCACGTCCGGGCACAGTATCTGCAGGATTGGTTGAGCGACCCCGACGCCCCCTTCACCTGGCGACTGGACAGGGAACGCGCCGGCTCGGGCACTCTGGGCGACATCGGCGCGCACAGCATCGACACCGCCCAGTGGCTCAGCGGGGAGCGGATCACTGCCGTGTCAGCGCTCACACGAACCTTCGTGACCGATCGTCCCGAGCTCACGGAGCAGGTCGGGCTCGGCGGACGAGCCGTTCAGGGTGCATCCCGACGTGACGTCACTGTCGACGACGCAGCAGCGTTCACCGCCACTTTCGCAGGCGGCGCAATCGGGGTGTTCGAGGCAACCCGCATGGCGACCGGCAGGCGTAACGCCAACCGCATCGAGATCAACGGATCGCGCGGCTCGATCTCGTTCGACTTCGAACGCCTGAATGAGCTCGAGTTCTATGACGCCACCGATCCGGCAGGCGAGCAGGGCTTCCGTCGCATCCAGGTCACCGAGCCTGAGCATCCGTACGCGGCTGCGTGGTGGCCGGCGGGCCACGGCCTCGGGTACGAACACGGCTTCACGCACCAGATCGTGGACTTTGTGCGGGCGATCACCGCCGGCACGACACCGTCACCCTCGTTCGCTGAGGCGGCTCAGGTCCAGCGTGTGCTCGCTGCCGTGGAAGACAGTGCGGCGCGAGGCAGCATCATGACGGCTGTGGAAGGAGCACCCTCATGACCACCAGACACGCTCTCGTCGTCCGCGGCGGGTGGGACGGCCACCGTCCCGTCGAGGCGACAGGCCTCTATATCCCTTTCCTGGAGGCGAACGGATTCGCGGTGCGCGTCGAGGAGTCGCCCGACATCTATGCGGATGCCGCCGTGATGGCCGCCACCGATCTCGTGCTGCAGTGCGTCACGATGTCCGAGATCTCGCAGGATGCCCTGACGGGACTGCGCGCGGCGGTGAGAGCTGGTCTTGGGCTTGCCGGTTGGCACGGGGGGATCGCCGATTCGTATCGCAACAGCTCCGACTACTTACAGCTGGTCGGCGGACAGTTCGCGACCCATCCGTCGAAGAGCCCCGACCGGTGCACGGGCGACCAGAGCGACAACTATCTGCCGTACACGGTCGAGATGACAGCGCTCGGGCGCGAGCACCAGATCACGGCGGGAATCGCCGACTTCGAGCTGACCACCGAGCAGTACTGGGTACTGCACGATGACCTCAACGACGTGCTGGCGACCACGACGCATCCAACCCAGCCGTACCATCCCTGGCATCGGCCGATCACCTCGCCCGCGATCTGGACGCGGCTGTGGGGAGAGGGGCGCGTCTTCGTCGCGACACCCGGGCACAGCCTGGATGTGCTCGAGGATCCGAACGTCCGCACGATCATCGAGAGGGGACTGCTGTGGGCAGCACGCACGGCATCGGCGTAGTCGGACTCGGCGTCATCTTCGCCCAGTATCGTGAGACTCTCGTCGGGCAGAGCGATGTCGCGCTCGTCGCGGTTGCCGACCTCGATGAGGCCCGTGCCCACGAGGTAGCCGCGACGATTCCCGGATGCCGCGCTCTGCGCGTCGGGGAGCTGATGGCAGACCCCGCCGTCGACACCGTGCTGAACCTCACGATCCCGGCAGCGCACGCCGAGGTCGCGCTGGCAGCGCTCGCGGCAGGCAAGAACGTCTACGGTGAGAAGCCGCTCGCGGCGACCTTCGAGCAGGCCCAGCAGATCATGGCGGCCAGTGGGCAGGCGTGGGTCGGCGGCGCGCCCGACACGGTGCTGGGGACCGGCATCCAGACAGCCCGGCAGCTCGTCGACTCGGGGCGGATCGGCCGGCCCCTCGCGGCGACGGCCACGTGGGTCGCTCCGGGACACGAAGCGTGGCATCCGAACCCCGACTTCTACTACCGCGAGGGCGGCGGACCCCTCATGGACATGGGTCCGTACTACCTGACCTCGCTCGTTCACCTGCTGGGTCCCGTCGAGAGTGTGAGCGGAGCATCTTCGCGCAGCAGAGACACCCGAATCATCGCTTCCGGGCCGCGGGCTGGACAGGAGATCCCCGTCGAGGTCGACACGTATGTCACGGGGACACTGCGACACGAGGGTGGTGCCATCTCGACAGTGGTCTTCAGCTTCGACAGCGTCGCCACGCACGCCGCGCCCATTGAGGTGCACGGGCAAACGGGTTCGATCGCGGTTCCCGACCCGAACATGTTCGAGGGCGACGTACAGGTACGGATGCTGGGAGCAGCGGAGTGGCAGACCGTTGCCCCGTCGGCAGGCTACGGCGGCGCTGGGCGCGGCATCGGGCTCATCGATCACGTCCGCACCGGGGCCGACCGCGCGAGCGGAGCCCTTGCCCTGCACGTCCTCGAGATCATGACCGGGCTGCTGCGCTCTGCGCGAGAGAACTGTTCTTTCCCCCTCACAACAACGGTGCAGCGACCGGCGTTGGTTCCGCTGACCCCCGCATCCGACTGGAGATGATCCCATGACCGAAACCGCACGCGCCGTCGTCGACCTCGACGTCACCGGCGCCACGATCAACCGCCACCTGTATGGGCATTTCGCCGAGCACCTCGGCCGCTGCATCTACGACGGATTCTGGGTCGGCGAGGACTCACCGATCCCTAACGAGCGCGGCATCCGTCTCGACATCGTCGAGGCCCTGCGCGCCGTGAACATTCCGAACCTGCGATGGCCCGGCGGATGCTTCGCCGACGAGTACCACTGGCGGGACGGCATCGGCCCCCGTGAGCAGCGACCCCGGATGGCGAACACCCACTGGGGTGACGTCATCGAGAACAACCACTTCGGCACTCACGAGTTCATGGACCTCTGCGACATGCTCGGCGCCGACCCCTATGTCAACGGGAACCTCGGCAGCGGCACCGTTCAGGAGATGAGCGAATGGGTCGAGTACCTCACGCGCGACGATGACAGCCCGATGGCGCGGCTGCGGCGCGAGAACGGTCGCGATGAGCCGTGGAAGGTGCCGTTCTGGGGTCTCGGCAATGAAGCATGGGGATGCGGTGGCAACATGTCGCCGGGGCACTACGCGCAGGAGGCCCGCCGCTACGCGACCTTCTGCCGGAATCACGGCGGCAACGAGCTGACCCGCATCGCCGCCGGCGCCAACGAGGGTGACCTGCGCTGGACGCGTGCCCTCATGGAGGCGGTGAACTGCCTCGGGTGCACGAAGGACGACAACCCCGTCTACCAGGCGATCTCGTTCCACTACTACACGCACTCGGGAACGGGCATCAACACCGAGGATGCCGCGGGTTTCACCGACGATCAGTACTACCGGACCATGGCGTACGCGGCCGGGATCGAGCGGATCCTCGCGTCCCACGTCGCGCTGATGGACGCCTACGACCCGCGCGGGCGCATCGACCTCGTCTGTGACGAGTGGGGCACGTGGTGGAACGTCGAGGAGGGAACCAATCCCGGATTCCTCTTCCAGCAGAACACCGTGCGTGATGCTCTGGTCGCGGGCCTGCACTTCGACATCTTCCACCGGCACGCGCGGCGGCTGACGATGGCCAACATCGCCCAGACCGTCAACGTGCTACAGGCCATGATCCTCACCGACGGCGAGAGCCTGGTCCTGACCCCGACCTACCACGTGTTCGAGATGAACAAGGGACACCAGGATGCGTTGCAGCTGGGTGCTCACATCCTCGAGGTGCCGAGCGAGACGGTGGGGGATGAGGACCTGCCGTTGCTGTCGCTCTCGGCATCCATCAAGGACGGGGCAGCCCTGATCTCGCTCACCCACCTGGCGGCACACGACGACCTGGACGTCAGTATCGATCTGCGTGGCCGTGCAGCCTCGGTCGCCCGCGCGCGGGTGCTCACCGCCGAGACCGCAGCGGACTTCAACGACCCGAGCGCGCCCGACCGGGTCGCGCCGGTGCCGCTGGAAGCGCGAATTGCTGACGGCGTGCTCTCGGTGCGGCTTCCGGCTCACTCCTTCGCAACCGTCGAACTCGACCTCGCCTGACCGGCCCCGCGCGACGCGTCTCAGGCGTTCGTGGCGCGGGCGATTGCCTCGATCAGGGTGTCGATGTCGGACTCGGTGGTGTCGAAGCTGCAGACCCAGCGCACCTCGCCGACTGAGGCATCCCAGTCGTAGAACCGGAAGCTCTCGCGGACGCGGTCGGCGGCTCCCGCCGGCAGAGTGGCGAAGATTCCGTTTGCCTGGGTCTGCTGGGTGAACCCGACCCCGCGGATGCTGCCGGCGGCGATCGCCTCCTCGAGCCCACGCCGCAACCGCGCCGCCATCGCGTTGGCGTGCCGTGCGTTTCGCAGGAACAGATCGGCCTCATACAGCGCGATGAGCTGGGCCGAGACGAACCGCATCTTGGAGGCCAGCTGCATGTTCATCTTGCGCAGGTAGTGGAGCCCCACTGACGCCGAGTCGGTGAGCACGACGATCGCCTCGGCGGCAAGCGCTCCGTTCTTGGTCCCTCCGACGCTGACGACATCGACCCCGACATCCGTCGTGAAGGCGTGTAAGGGGAGGTCGAGGGCCGCAGCGGCGTTCGAGATGCGAGCGCCGTCCATGTAGAGCAGCATCCCGCGCTCGTGGACGTGGTCGGCGATCGCCCGGATCTCGGCCGGCGAGTAGAGCGTGCCGAGCTCGCTCGACTGGGTGATGGCGACCACCAGCGGCTGGGCGCGGTGTTCATCACCCCACCCCCAGGCCTCGGTGTCGATCAGCTCGGGTGTGAGCTTTCCGTCGGGAGTCGGGATCGTGAGCAGCTTGATGCCGCCGACCTTCTCGGGTGCTCCGCCCTCGTCGCTGTTGACGTGTGCCGTGGATGCCGCGATCACCGCTCCCCACCGGGGCAGCATCGACTGCAGCGCCGTGACATTCGCGCCCGTGCCGTTGAAGACCGGGAACACCTCGACGCGCTTACCGAAGTGACCAGCGAACACGCCGCGGAGCCGTTCGGTGACCGAGTCCGCGCCGTACGCGGGCTCGTGGTCGACGTTCGCAGCGGTGATCGCCGCGAGTACCTCGGGATGGATGCCGGAGTAGTTGTCGGAAGCGAAGCCGCGGGCGTGGACGGGTGTGCTGGTCACCGTCTCAGCCTACGGTTCGCGCGGACGCGCCCGGTGAGCAGGTCATGCGTCGCCAGCCCGGATGCCGGCCGTCGAGGCGATCACCGGGCGCATCTTCTTCTCGAGCGCCTCGTAGAACATCGACAGCGGGAACTCGTCGTCGAGGACGGCATCCGTGTAGCCCGACAGCGGGCCGGCGAGGACGTCGTCGGGGAGTCCCCGGTTCCACCGCGAGGCGGGGTGCGGCGGAAGCGTCTCGCGAATGAGGTCGTAGGCCGCCAGCCAGTGGACCGGCTTCGGGCGGTCGATCGAGGCCCAGTACAGCTCGTCGATGCGGTCGGCCAGGGCGACGACGGCGTCGGTGACCGCCTCCCAGTCGATCGTCAGGGCGGTGTCTGTCCAGTGGAGCACGCCGCGCTGATGCAGCCAGGCGAACAGGAGCTGTCCGCCGAGCCCGTCGTAGTTGCGCACCCGCGAGCCCGTGATGGCGAAGCGGAAGATGCGGTCGAACACGACGGCGTACTGCACCAGTCGCGCGTGCTCGAGGGACTCCTCTTCGGCTGCACTGAGCGTCTCGCCACGGTCGCTGCGGCCGTGGAGTCGGTCATGGATCCGCACGCTCTCGCGAAACGCCGTGAGGTCGCAGCGCAGCTCTTCGAGCGCGTACAGGAAGTACGGCATCCGCTGCTTGATCATGAACGGGTCGAAGGGTAGATCTCCGCGCATGTGCGTGCGGTCGTGGATGAGGTCCCACATGACGAACGTGCGCTCCGCGAGGGCGGCGTCATCGAGCATCCGCGCGGCATCGGCAGGGAGCTCGAGCTTGGTGATCTCGGCGGCAGCGCGCACCACCCGGCGGTAGCGGGCTGCCTCACGGTCCTGGAAGATCCCACCCCACGTGAAGGTCGGGATCTCGCGCATTGCCACGGTCTCGGGAAAAAGCACAGCCGAGTTCGTGTCGTAGCCCGAGGTGAAGTCGATCAGGCGGAGCGAGACGAACAGGGCGTTGCCGTAGTCAGTGCTCTCGAGTTCGGCGATGAACGCGGGCCAAATGGCCTCGACCAGCACAGCCTCGACGTGGCGCTGCCTCGACCCGTTCTGCGTGTACATCGGGAAGACGACGAGGTGACGGATGCCGTCGACGCGATGCTGCTGTGGCTGGAACTCCACGAGCGAGTCGAGGAAGTCTGGGATGCCGAAGCTGCTCTCGCTCCAGCGGCGGAAGTCCCGGGTGAGGGCGGTGAGGTAGGCGGCGTCATGGGGGAACTGGGGTGCCAGCTCCTCGACGGCGCGCACGATCGTTGCAACGTTCTCGCGGGCGGCGGCGTGATGCGCGGCATCCGGGATCGAACCGTCAGCGGCCTGCAGTGGGTGCAACGCTTCGGCGGCAGCCTTCAGCTCAAGCCACGCCGGCGAGGTTTCGATCGACCCAGCCAGCTCGGCCGGAGCGAGGGGTGCGGGGGACGACAGGGTCGACATGAGGCCTCCGAACGGGTAGTCGCTCGCGAGTCTAGAATTTCTCCGTAGTCCGCGCTGACTAGCAGGAATTTTTCCGGTACTGACGGGTTGCGACGGCTAGTCTTGCCACCATGGCCACGGACGCACTTCCCCCACGCCTGGATGACGACACCGACGCCCGGATCCTGCGCGCCCTCTCTGCGAACGCCCATACGACCCTCGCGGACCTCTCGGCGGCGGTCGGTCTGTCGGTGTCGGCCGTCCAAGCACGGGTGCGCCGCCTGGAGAGCCGCGGGATCATCACGGGATACCGCGTCGTGGTCGATCCCGAGGCTGTCGGCAAACCGCTCGCCGCGTTTGTTGAAATCACTCCGCTCGACCCCGCCCAACCCGACACCGCACCCGAGATGCTCGCTCATCTGGAGGAGATCGAGGCGTGTCATTCGGTTGCGGGAGCTGCTAGCTACATCCTGCTCGTACGGGTCGCGACGCCCCGCCACCTTGAGTCCCTGCTTCGCGACATCCGGTTGGCTGCCAATGTGAGCACGCGAACCACAGTGGTGCTGCAGACCTTCTACGAGCATCGTCCGATCGCGCCGGTCGCCCGAGGCTGACGGGCGCGACAGGCTCGGGCGAGAGTGGATGCCGGACCGGCCGAGCGCCCTCGGCCGGTCCGGTTGGAACTACTGTCCACCCTCGGTCAAGGTGACCTCGATGGGGGTGTAGGTCGCCGAAACGTCGTACCCTTCCTCGACGAGCTCCGCGAGAGCTTGCTCGATGTACTCGTTGGAGTATGCCGACGCCGGCGGCTCGGCCGTGATGAGGTTCAGCCCGTCCTGGTTGACCGCCGAGAGGGCGCCGGCGACAGTCTTGTCCCAGGCTGCCGGGTCCATCACGCCGAACTCCGAACCGTTCCAGATGAGCTTGTTGACCTCGTTCATCATCCACTCCTGGTGCACAGGTCCGACCGGGAAGGCGGCTTCGGCGTTGATCGCGTAGTCGTAGGTGATCGCTGCAGCCTCGACGGGATTGTCGCGGGCGTAGATCCAGCCCTTCGCGATGGCCTTCAGGAACCGCACTGCCGCGTCGGCGTATGCCGGGTCGGATGCGAGGCGCTCGGTGTCTGCCCAGATCGCGTCCTGCAGCATCGCGCCGTCGGTCTCCTCGTACGAGATGACGTTGAGGTCCTCGAGTGTGTACAGCTCGCCTGTCTCGGGGTTGACGGTCTCGAGCACCTGCGCGAGCTCGTTATAGGTCATGGCCTGTGCAGCGTCCACATCGCCATCCAACAGCGCGTTCATGCTGAAGTCCTGCGTCGTGATCGACACCGTCGTGGAGTCGAGGTCATCGGCTGCCATCGCCGCGAAGATCTCCCACTCGTTGCCAAAGCCCCACGAGCCGATGCGCTTACCTTCGAAGTCGGCAACCTCGGCGATGCCCGAGTCGGCCCATGAGACCTGCGTCGTGCCGGATTCCTGGTAGACCTGCGCGATGTCGGTGAGCTCGACGCCGGTGGCCTCGAGGCTGCCGAGCACCTTCGGAACCCAGGCGATCGCGAAGTCGACGTCTCCCGCAATCAGGGCGTCCTGGGGGACGATGTCGCCGCCGGAGGGGATGATCTTGACATCGTCGAAGCCCTCCTCCTCGAAGTAGCCCTGGTCGAGGGCGACGTAGTAGCCGGCGAACTGCGCCTGCGGTAGCCACTGCAGCTGCAGGCTGACAGTGGTGAGCGGATCGAACTCGCCGCTGTCTTCTGTGGTGACTGGGTCGGACGAGCCCGCGCACGCCGCCAGTGTGAGCGCGGCGACGGTGAGTGTGGATGCGGCGACAAGGCCGCGTCTGGTGCTGTGTCTCACGGTGTTCCCTTCTTCGGTGGGGGTGCTCTCTCGGTGGTGCGGGTGGTGCTCGATGCCGGTCAGGCCGGCATCCTTCGGGTCGCCAAGCGCTCCAAGAGCGAGGTGACCAGGAAGAAGACGAGGCCGATGATGATGCCGCCGAGGACGAACGCCCACGCCAGGGCCGCGCGCCCCGATTTCGCGTACGTCGCGATCGCGGTTCCGATGCCGTCGGCTGGCCCACCGAAGTACTCGGCCACGAGTGCCGCGATGACCGCGAGTGAGCTTGCGATACGCAAGCCCGTCATGAGGTACGGCAGGGCTGTCGGCAGGGTCAGCAGGCGGAAGGTCTGCCCGGGCGTTGCCGCCGAGGCCCGGAACAGGTCTCGGTGCACGGGCCGGCTCTGGCGCAGCCCGCGCAGCACATTGATGAAGACGGGGATGAACGCGGCAAGCCCCGCCACGGCCTGCCTGCCGAACTGGCTGGATGCTCCGAACATCGTGTTGAGCACGGGGGTGATCGCGACGATCGGAATGACCGCGAGGGCTGCGACGATCGGCGCAAGCATCCCGTCGAACTGTCGGATCGCCGCGGCCAGCGCCGCCAGCGCGATCGCGACGAGCGAGCCGACGACGAGTCCGATCAGGGCGTTGGTGGCGGTGACCACCATCGCCTCCGTGATGATGTCGGCGTGTGCGATGAACTCTTGCACGATCGCGACCGGGCTCGGCAGCATCCGGGGCGCTGCAGCTGCCACATCCACATAGAGAATCCAGGCGGCAAGGCCGAGGATCCCGACACCGACGGGTGCAGCGATCCGTGCCCACCCCGGCAGGGGGCGGGCCGACATCGTCGTGTCGCGCAGGCTCATCTCTCGTTCGCTCTCTCGACCTTGGTGCCGTGGAGGGCCTCTCGCACTGCCGTGACCCGCTCGAAGTACGCGGGTGACTCGCGGAGGTCCTCGCCCCGGCTCGAGCCGAGCCCGATGGGGACGATCTCGGTGATGCGGCCGGGCCGGGGACTCATGACAACGACCCGATCCGAGAGGAAGACGGCCTCAGGGATCGAGTGGGTGACGAAGACGACTGCCGCGCCGGTCTCGGCGGCGATGCGCGTGAGTTCGGACTGCAGGTATTCGCGCGTCATCTCATCCAGCGCTCCGAACGGCTCGTCCATCAGCAGAAGGCGAGGGCGTGCCGCCAGAGCGCGGGCTATGGCGACGCGCTGCTGCATGCCGCCGGAGAGTTGGTCGGGATAGCGGTCGATGAAATCCGAGAGTCCGACAAGGTCGGCCAGCTCCTGCACCCGCGCGTCGCGGGAGGGCTTGGCCGTTCCATGTAGCTCGAGGGGAAGTGCGATGTTTCCCGCTACCGTGCGCCACGGCAACAGCCCCGCCTGCTGAAAGGCGATGCCGTAGTCCTGATCGATGCGGGCCTGGTGGGCGGCCTTGCCGAAGATCTGCAGCTCGCCCGTCGTCGCACCGTCCAGATCGGCGATCAGCCGCAGCAGCGTCGACTTCCCGCAGCCCGATGGTCCGATGAGGGAGACGAACTCACCCGGCGCGACATCCAGGTCGACCCCGGTGAGTGCGGTGACGTCTGCGCCCGAGGTCGGGAAGACCTTCCCCACGTCTCGGGCGAGGACGGCAGGTGTCTCGGGTGCTGTCGAAGGCGTACTCATGCGGTTGCCTCTCCTCGTCGGTAGCGGTGCAGACCCACCCCGATCAGGGCGACGGAGCCGGCAGCGATCAGGCCCAGCGCGACCGAGCCGAAGATGGGCCCCCACGGGGCGGCAGGGTCGCTGGATGCTTGACCGGCGAGCTGGATCAGCATCCGTCCGATGCCGCCGCGCATGCCGATCGAGACCTCGGCGACGACGACCCCGAGCACAGCGTTGGCAGCCGCGAGGCGCAACGCGGGAAGCAGATGGGGGACCGCTGCAGGAAGGCGCAGGTGACGGAGAGTCGCCCAATAGCCGACGGCGTAGGTGCGCATCAGGTCGACGTGGATGCGGTCGGGCGCTTCCAGGCCCCGCAGAGCCCCGATGGCAACGGGAAAGAACGCGAGATACGAGGCGATGACGGCGACCGAGAGCCACTGCGGCCAACTCGTTCCGCCGCGATCGATCTGGTTGCCGATCGCGTTGATCACGGGCGCGAACGCGATGAGGGGGACCGTTTGGCTCACGACGATCCACGGCAGCAGGCCCCACTCAAGAAGCTGCCACCGCTGCATGACAAGAGCCAGCGCTCCGCCCACGGCGACGCCGAGTACCCAGCCGACCGCTGCGATCCCGAGCGTCGTGAGTGCAGCGACGGCGACGGTCGCGATGAGGGGCGGTGTGTCGCCACCGCTGGTGGGCGCGACAAGTCTTGCGAGCATGTCCCACACGTGAGGCATGGCGCGATCGTGGGTGCGCGGCAGGATCATGAGCCCCGAGCCGGTCCGCCCCTCGACCGCGCCGATCGTGACGCCGTCGGCAGGCCCGAGGAACTTGTAGCCCTCCCACAGCAGGATGATCGCAAGCACACCGAGGTTGCCCCACCCGAGCCCCTCGATCCGCCCCCGCATTCCCGCTTGGTTCATTCGCTCGCGTCGATCCCGTCGGCTCGGCTTCTCATGACTTTGCCGTGACCTTCTCGCGCAGGGCCGGGATCACCGTCTCGCCGTATGCGCGAAGGGTCTCTTCCTTGTTGTCGTGCTGCAGGTATCCCGCGAACTGCGTGACCCCGAGTGCCCGCAGCGCCTTCAGCTTGGCGATGTGCTCGTCGGGGGTGCCGAGGACGCAGAACCGATCGACGATCTCGTCGGGAACGAAGTCCACGTGGTCGTTGTGGCTCTTGCCATGCGAGTTGTAGTCGTAGCCGGTGCGGCCGGCGATGTAGTCGGTGAGTGCCTGCGGCACAGCGCCATCGGTGCCGTACTTCGCGACGATGTCGGCGACGTGGTTGCCGACCATCCCGCCGAACCAGCGGCACTGGTCGCGCATGTGCTCCCGGTCCTCTCCGATGTACATGGGAGCGGCGACACAGAACGCGATCGACTCCGGGTCGCGGCCCGCTGCAGCGGCGGCATCCTTCACCGTCCGGATCATCCACGCGGCAATGTCGAGATCCGCCAGCTGCAGGATGAACCCGTCGGCGACCTCACCGGTGAGCTTGAGGGCCAGCGGACCGTAGGCGGCGACCCAGACATCCAGTTCCGACCCGGCGCTCCACGGGAACTGCAGCGTCGCGCCGTTGTATTCGACGGCGCGGGAGTTGGCGAGCTCCCGGATGACGTGGATCGACTCGCGCAGTTCCTGCAGCGTCGAGGGCTTGCCGCCCGTGACCCGCACGGCCGAGTCGCCGCGGCCGATGCCGCAGATCGTGCGGTTGCCGTACATCTCGTTGAGGGTCGCGAACACGGATGCCGTGACAGTCCAGTCCCGCGTTGCGGGGTTCGTGACGAAGGGGCCTACCGTGACTTTGCGCGTCTCAGCGAGGATCGCCGAGTAGATGACATACGGCTCTTCCCACAGGAGGTGGGAGTCGAAGGTCCACACGTGGCTGAACCCGTGGGCTTCGGCGAGCTTGGAGAGCTGGATGACGCGCGACGCGGGCGGGTTGGTCTGCAGGACGACACCGAAATCCATGGACTTACCCCTGTTCCCGGTCGTTGAGCGAGCGAAGCGAGACGAAACGCACGATCACACCAGGTACTGACTCAGGCCGCGCTTGACGAAGCTGCCATCGCCCTTGCGGCCGAGGTACTGGCCGTCATCGACGATGACCTTGCCCTTGGAGATCACGGTGTCGACGTGTCCGTCGATCTCAAACCCCTCCCAGGCCGAGTGATCCATGTTCATGTGATGGGTCTTGTTCAGGCCGATCGAGGTGTGGCCGTTCGGGTCGTAGACGACGATGTCGGCATCCGCCCCGGGCTGGATGACGCCCTTCTTGCCGTACATCCCGAACATGCGTGCCGGCGTCGTGCTGGTGAGCTCGACCCAGCGCTCGAGGGTGATCTCGCCCGTCACGACGCCCTGATACATGAGGTCCATGCGGTGCTCGACAGAGCCGATGCCGTTGGGGATCTTGCGGAAGTCCCCGAGGCCCAGGGTCTTCTGATCCTTCATGCAGAACGGGCAATGATCGGTCGAGACCATCTGCAGATCGTTCGTGCGCAGAGCCTGCCACATGTGGTCCTGGTGGCCCTCGGCGCGGGAGCGCAGCGGCGTGGAGCACACCCACTTCGCGCCCTCGAACTCTCCCCACTGCTCGCTCGATGCCCCCAACTGCTCTTCGAGCGAGAGATAGAGGTACTGCGGGCAGGTCTCGCCGAACACGTTGAAGCCGTTGTCGCGAGCCGCGGCAAGCTGCTCAACAGCCTGCTTGGCCGAGACATGCACGACGTACAGGGGCGCTCCGGTGATGTTCGAGAGCATGATGGCGCGGTGGGTGGCTTCTTCCTCGGCCTGCCACACGCGGGCCTTGCCGTGGAAGTAGGGCGAGGTCTTGCCGGCGTCGACGAGTTGCTGGGCGAGGACGTCGATGACCGGCCCGTTCTCGGCGTGCATCATTGTCAGCAGCCCGGTGTCGGCGGCGACCTGCATGGCCTTGAGGATCTGCGCGTCATCCGAGTAGAAGACCCCCGGGTAGGCCATGAACAGCTTGTAGCTCGTGATGCCTTCGTCGACCAGTTTGGGCAGGTACGCGAGCGAGTCGTCGTCGATGCCGCCGACGATCTGGTGGAACCCGTAGTCGATCGCGCAGTTTCCCGCGGCAAGCTCGTGCCACGCCGCGAGACCGTCGGGCACCTTCGTGCCGTACGTCTGCACGGCGAAATCCACGATGGTCGTCGTCCCGCCCCAGGCCGCAGCCCGGGTGCCGGTCTCGAACGTGTCCGAGGCTGACGTGCCGCCGAAGGGGAGCTGCATGTGTGTGTGGGCGTCGATGCCGCCGGGGATGACGTACTTGCCGCCCGCATCGACGACGGTGTCGACGGATGCCGCCAGGTTCGTCCCGAGCAGTTCCGAGCCGGGCGCGAGGACGGCGACGATCCTCTCGCCGTCGACGAGGACGTCGGCTGCTGCCCGCCCGGTGGCGGAAACGACGGTGCCGCCGGTGATCAGTGTCGTGCTCACGGTGCGGAGATCCCTTCGTAGCTGTCGGGGCGGCGATCGCGATAGAACTGCCAGTCGTCGCGCATCTCCTGCACCATGTCGAGGTTCAGATCACGGATGAGGACCTCTTCGTGCTCGCTCGATCCCAGCTCTCCGACGAAATTTCCGCGGGGGTCGATGACCTGGCTCGTCCCGTAGAAGGTGACAGCCTCGTCGCCGTACTCGTTGTCTTCCCGGCCCACACGGTTTGGCTGAAGAACGAAGTAGCCGTTGGCGACAGCGGCGCAGGGCCCCTCGACCTCCCAGAGCCGGTTGGACAGGCCGGGCTTTGTCGCGTTGGGGTTGAAGACCATGTGCGCACCGTTCAGACCGAGTTCGCGCCACCCTTCGGGAAAGTGCCGGTCGTAGCAGATGTACATGCCGACGGTGCCGACCGCGGAGTCGAAGACGGGATAGCCGAGGTTGCCGGGACGGAAGTAGAACTTCTCCCAGAACTTCTCGACGTGGGGGATGTGGTTCTTGCGGTAGGTGCCGAGCACGGTGCCATCGGCATCCACCAGCACTGCCGTGTTGTAGTAGACCCCGGTCTGTGCTTCCTCGTAGATCGGCAGCACCATCACGGTGCCGAGCTCTTTCGCTACCGCGGCGAACCGCTGCACGATCGGGCCGTCGACCGGCTCGGCATAGCGGTAGTACTTCTTGTCCTGCGTGATGCCGAAGTACGGGCCGTAGAAGAGCTCTTGGAAGCACACGACCTGTGCACCGTCGGATGCTGCATCCCGGGCGAACTGCTCATGCTTGTCGAGCATGGAGGCTTTGTCGCCTGTCCATGTGGTCTGCGTGATGGCCGCTCTTACCGTCGTCATATCGGGTACTCCCTCCGCTTCGGCGGGCGAGCCGACCGGCCCACTTCTCGCCATCCTGGGTCCTCGACGTTTCCCCACCGTTTCGTGTCATGTCGGGGTGGTAACCGTTCGGCTCGACGAGGTTGTCCTCGATCATGCGCCGTTCCGGGGCGGAAGGCGAGGGTTTTGGATGTCGGTGCCCCGCAGTACGCTTCCCGGCATGACGACTCCCGCCCCGGCGGACCCCACCGACGCCGCGCGTACGCGCCTGTTCGGAACCGCGAACGAGCGGACCTTCCTGCACGTGCTCGTGAATACGGCTGCCGCGAACATCACGACGAGCTACCTGTGGTTCGCACTCACGTTCTGGGTGTACCTCGAGACCCGCTCTGTGCTGGCTACCGGGATCATCGGCGGCACCTACATGCTGCTTCTCGCCGTTTTCGCCATGTGGTTCGGGACGCTCGTTGACCGCCATCGCAAGCACCGGGTGATGGTGTTTTCGGCTGCCGCGACCCTGGTGGCTTTCCTGATTGCCGGCGCGCTCTATCTCGCTCAGCCCGAGTCCGCGCTCGTCGACATCAGTGGCCCGTGGTTCTGGCTGTTCGCCGGCATCATCCTGCTCGGCTCCATCGTCGAGAACATGCGCAACATCGCGCTCTCGACGACGGTCACGCTGCTCGTGCCCGAGGAGCGGCACGCGAATGCCAACGGCCTCGTCGGCACGGTTCAGGGCATTGCGTTCATCATCACGAGCGTCTTCAGCGGACTGTCCGTGGGCCTGCTCGGCATGGGCTGGACGCTGCTCATCGCGATTGTGGCCACGGTGATAGCGGGGGTCCATTTGCTCCTGCTTCGGATCCCCGAGGACCAGCCGACGGCATCCGTGGGTCGAGGGGTTGACCTCCGCGGTGCCATCACCGCGGTGAGACTGGCACCCGGGCTGTTCGCGCTCATCATCTTCTCGACGTTCAACAACCTCATCGGCGGGGTCTACATCGCCCTGATGGACCCGTACGGCCTGACCCTGTTCAGTGTCGAAGCGTGGGGACTCGTGTTCGGGGTCGCCGCGACAGGGTTCATCGTCGGCGGCATCGTGATCGCGAGGTTCGGGCTCGGGCGCAATCCCATTCGCACGATGCTGCTCGTCGTTGTCGGAATGGGGATTCTCGGTGCCCTGTTCACGATCCGCGAGTGGTGGTTGCTCTACGCGGTTGGTATTTGGCTCTACATGGCTCTCGTGCCGGCCGTCGAGGCATCCGAGCAGACCGTCATTCAGAAGGTCGTGCCTTTCGGTACTCAGGGCCGCGTCTTCGGGTTTGCGGCGGCCTTCGAATCGGCGGCGGCCCCCATCACAGCCTTCCTCATCGCTCCCATCGCTGAGTTCTGGATCATCCCGTACATGGAGTCCCCCAGCGGTCAGCAGACGTGGGGCTGGCTCCTCGGGGATGGGGAGGCGCGGGGGATTGCGCTCGTGTTCGTCTTCGCCGGGCTTGCCATGGTCGTCATCGCCCTGCTTGCGTTCACGACCCGGTCGTACCGCCTCATTACGGCGCAGTACCGGGCAGCGCCTGAGGCTGAGGCTTCACAGGCTGAGGCCCCCGAGCCTGAGCCCGAAGCGGAGGTCGCGGGACCGACGCCGTCGCCGTAGGCGGTCAGGCCCGAGCACATACATCTCGAGATGGACGCGGTGCGGGCTGCGCGTTCCGTAGCGTGAGTGGGGTGAGACGCACCGGGATCTTTCGCGAACTCCTTCCCTACCAGGTGGCTACCGATGTCACCGTCGCGGGCGTCTTCGGGCTGCTCTGTATTCCGCTGGAGCTGACGGTCGGCGGCTGGGCTGCCGAGTCGGCGCTCGCGACGGTACTGATGTGTGTCCTCTTCGGGGCGGCGCTTGCGGTTCGTCGGCTGTCGCCGCTTCTCGCGCTCGGCGCGGCCTGGATCGCGGCGATCGTGCAGATGCTCCTGCTGCGGCCGCCCTCATTCGTGGATGTCGCGATCTTCGCGGTGCTCTACGCGACGGCGGCCTACGGGACTGTGCTGGTGTACTGGCTCGGGTTCGCATCGGCGATCGTCGGGGCGGCAGTGATCACCGCGTACCTCTTCGGCACGCAACTGCTGAGCGTGTCCTCGTGGAGCGTTCTGCCCTTGGCTGCTGCTGTCCTCGTCGCGGCAGGGTTCGCACTGCTTCTGGCCTGGACGGTGGGAGCTCTCGTCCGGACGTCGCTGCGTGCCCGGCGCACCCAGCGTGAGCGTGAGCGTGCCGAACGGGGACGCATCGAAGAGCAGGAACGTGGTCGGATCGCCCGCGACATGCATGATGTCGTTGGTCATTCGCTCGCCGTCATCATCGCCCAGGCTGACGGGGCTCGGTACGCCGCCGATGCCGATCCGCGGGCGGCGAAGGATGCCCTCGCGACGATCTCGACGACGGCACGCAGTGCACTCGCGGATGTTCGGCTGCTGCTCACGCAATTGCGCCACAGCGAAGGTGTCGCACCCCAGCCGATGCTGAACGACCTCGAAGGTCTTTATGCGCAGGTGCGAGCTGCTGGGCTCGCGGTGCGCGTGGATGTCGAACCGATGCCTCCCGCGACCGTGCCGGCTGCCGTGCAGTTGGCGATCTACCGGGTGCTGCAGGAGGCTCTCACCAACGCCATCCGCCATGGCGCCGGAGATGTCGAGGTGACGATGCGCTGGCTCCCGGACCGCCTGCACCTGTGGGCGTCGAATCCGGTCGATCGGCTGGTCGGTCTGCCAGAGCCGGATGCGCTTCGCCCGATCGAGTCGGCCGAAGTGCGCCACGGTATCGTCGGCATGCGCGAGCGTGCGCGGCTGGTCGGTGGGGCAGTGGAGGCCGGGATGGTCGGGGAGATGTGGGTCGTGCGTGCGACCTTCCCTTTCGCTGTGGAGCCGGAGCGTCGAGAGTCGGCGGCACGATGACCGACCAGAGCAGTGCGGGTCGCGCCGTCATCCGCGTCGCTCTCGTGGATGATCAGGCGCTCTTTCGGGCCGGCATCCGCATGGTGATCGCCTCACAACCCGACATGGCAGTCGTCGGCGAGGCGGGGGACGGTCAAGCAGCCCTATCGATGGTGCGAGACACGCGGCCGGACGTCGTGCTCATGGACATCCGGATGCCGGTCATGGACGGCCTCGAGGCGACGGCGCACCTGCTGCAGGACCCTGACGCGCCGCGGATCGTGATGCTGACGACGTTCGACCTCGATGAGGCGGCGGCTCGAGCGATCCGTGGCGGCGCGAGCGGGTTCCTCCTCAAGGATGCCGAACCCGAGTTCGTCCTCGCCGCCATCCGCAGCGTGTATGCCGGTTCGGCGGTGATCGCGGCGACGGCCACGGCGCAGCTGTTCGCGCACTTCCGGGATGAACAGACCCGCCCCGCACCGCGAGCGTTCGGCGAGCTGACCGAGAGAGAGCGCGAGATCTTCGGTCTCGCCGCTCGCGGCCTGTCCAACGCCGAAATCGCCAGCCGCGAGTACCTCTCGGAGGCGACGGTGAAGACGCACATCAGTCGCATCCTCGGCAAGCTGGGGCTGCGTGATCGTGTCCAGCTCGTCGTCTTCGCCTATGAGCACGGCCTTGTCTGACCTCTCCCGCATATCGAGTCCTCCGCGAGGGGTCACAACACGCCGCATGTGGTGGCGTCTGTGCGGCATGTTGCGACCCCTCACGTGAGGCGGATGCCGCGGAATCATCCTTTCGATGGATGCCGGCGAGACTTCGGGATGACGCGGGGGCGGGGGCCTGATTCCTAGCGTCGGAGATATGAAGATCACCACGACGCAGATGGGCCTGGCGGCCCGCGTAGAGAACCTCGGCAAGACCTACGGCACCGGAAGCGGAACGGTCAGGGCGCTCGATGACGTCACTGTCGGCATCCGTCGCGGGGAGTTCACCGCGATCATGGGTCCCTCGGGCTCGGGCAAGTCGACTCTCATGCACATCATGGCTGGGCTCGATGCCCCGACCGCCGGGCGGGTGTGGATCGGCGACACCGACATCACCGACCTCGGTGACCTCGAACTCACGATCCTCCGTCGTCGTCGCGTGGGCTTCGTGTTCCAGTCCTTCAACCTCGTGCCGACCCTCGATGCGCTGGGGAACATCCTGTTGCCCTTCGACCTGGACGGCCGTGCGCCGAGCGTGCTCGAGAAGGCGCGCATCGACGGGCTCATCGACGCACTCGGGCTTCGGTCGCGTTTGAATCATCGGCCGCACGAGCTCTCGGGCGGCCAACAGCAGCGTGTTGCCATCGCCCGCGCCCTGGCTACCGCCCCGGATCTGCTCTTCGCCGACGAGCCGACGGGTAACCTCGACTCGCGCTCGGGGCGTGAGGTGCTCGCGTTGCTGGCCGAAGCGAGCCGCACCCGCGGGCAGTCGATTGCCATGGTCACGCATGACCCGGTCGCTGCCAGCCACGCCGACCGCGTACTGTTCCTCGGCGACGGACGCCTCGTCGCAGACAAGCCCGCGCAGACCGCCGAGCAGATCTCGGCCCACATGCTCGCAGCAGACGGTGACGACACCCTCGTGCAGACGCGGCGTGCGGAGGTCGGCGCATGAGCGCCGTCGCGGCATCCGTCGAGCAGGCGACCCTGCACGTGCCGCGCGCCCGCACCAGCTTCGCGTGGCTCCGTGAACGCGGGATGGGGGCGAGCATCCTGGTCGCTGCAATCTCGACGGTGTTCGGGGTCGTGCTGATCGCCACCACCGACTTTCTGGCGGCGATGCTGCGCGCGGACCCCTACATCGGTGACAGTGGAACCCTCGCCTTCATCCTCGGATTCCTGACGCTGCTACTCGTCGCGCTCGCGGTCTATGTGGCCGGCATCGTCACGGCCAACACGTTCGCGACCGTCGTTGCCGGACGATCGCGCCAGATCGCCCTGCTGCGCCTGATCGGCGCGTCGGCGAGGTCGCAGCGAGCACGCGTGGCCTCCCAGGGCCTGATCGTCGGCGTGCTCGGTGCGGCGATCGGTACGGTGCTCGGGATCGTCGTTTCTGCCGCGGGAGTGCAGATCGCGATAGTCCGACTCGGGTTGGATGCCGTCCACGTGGCGCCGGTCACACTGTCGATGCTGCTGCCCGCCGTGATCGTGGCGCTCACCACGTGGCTCGCGGCGTGGATCGGTTCCCGGCGAGTTCTCACCGTCACCCCGCTGCAGGCAGTGTCGGGCTCGGTTCCCCTCGCCACCGATGAGGTCATCGCTCGGCGGGGGAGGCACGCTGTCGCCGGCATCCTGTTCGCCCTCGGGGCGGTCGCGCTTGCCGCGGGCATCTTGCTGGGTCTCGTCTCACCGCTCGGTGTCGTGGTCGCCTTCGCCGGTGGAGTCCTCTCGTTCACCGGCATCACGATGGCAGCCCCGCTGGTCATGCCTCCGGCGCTGCGCCTGGTCGGCCGGGCGCTCGGTCGCTCCGCTCCTGCGCGGCTCGCGGTGCAGAACGCCTATCGGAATCCCGAACGCTCAGCTCGGACATCGATCGGCATCGTCATCGGCGTGACTCTCGTGACGATGTTCGCGGTGGCGATCGAGTCGGTGAAGGCGGTGCTCACGGCCAACGCGGGGGGCGAGCTCGACCCGGAGCTTGCGAGCATCATGGACACGTTCGCGGCGATCATGATGGGGCTCGTTGCAATCTCGGCAGTGATCGCGGGAGTCGGGCTCGTGAACCTCCTGACCCTCGGGATCATCCAACGCACCCGGGAGCTGGGGCTCCTGCGCGCCCTCGGCGTTTCCATCGCGCAGATCCGCCGCATGGTGCTGCTGGAGGCAGTGCACGTAACGGTGACCGCGACTGTCCTGGGAGTTCTGCTCGGTATCGCCTACGGCTGGGCCGGTGCGCAGTCGCTGCTCGGCAGCGTTCCCACCAACCCCGACGGGGTCACGCCGGCGGGCATCGTTTGGCCTGCCGTGCCGCTGGGGCCCCTCCTGGTGATTGTCGCGGCAACGGCGATCCTCACTGTCGCCGCATCGGTTACCCCCACACGCCTGGCGACCCGCGTCGCGCCGGTGGCGGCGCTGAGCGAGTAGCCGGGGCGTGGAGGTCAGGCCGTGGCGGCCGTGTCGGTCTCGGCTGGCTCGGCTGTCGCGGCATCCGGATCGTGCGCCCACGACGGCGCGATCTGACGGAGGCGGGCGGCCCGCCACTGCCAGACTGCCCACAGGCCAGGCCATAGCGCGGGTGCAGCGGCGCCACCGATCACGAGGCGCTCTCGCCACAGGGTGCGGCCGTCCGGCAGAGGAGACACCGCCATCTGGTGGTCCCAGACGTCGAGGACTGCGAGCGGGCCGGTCAGCGGCATCCCGGAGTCGCGGATGATCCGCACTCGCACCCCGTTCACCTCGCGTTCGGCATCCGTGATCGAGATGAGCTGACGGCCGACCGGGATGAGCCCGGCGATGCTGAGCCCGACTGCCGCATTCTGGCCGTGCTCCCACTGCGTCGGCATCGCCTCCAGCGGCTGCATGTCGAGGAAGGGTCCGTACACCTCGGCCAGCACCCGCGGCGAGTGCAGGGCGCGCCAGGCGGCGTCGGCATCGCAGTCGATCGTGAACTTGCTGAGCACGCGCATGCGGCAAGTCTCGCATCCGGGATCGCTCTACGCTGGACGGATGCCGTCACCGCTGGATCAGGGTCGTTATCAGGTGCGTCTCGAGTGGGGGTCTGCGGGCCGCGACCGCCTGGCCCCTGCGGAGGTCACCGTGGTCGTTGACGTCCTGGCCGACGCGGACTCCGCTGCGGATCGAGTCGCCGAGGCAGCCACGGCGGCCGGCAGTTTCGTGCTGCGCGGAGGTCTCCGGAACGCGTCGGCGATCGCGGAGGCCGTGCTCGCCGAGCAGCATCGGCGCGCCGAACGCACGAGCATCGCCGTAATCGCCTGCGGGGCGACGGATGCCGACAGCGCGCGGTTCGCGGTTGAGGACCTGCTCGGGGCTGGCGCAGTGATCGACGCGCTCGCCGAGCGCGGCATCGACCACACCTCGCCCGAAGCTGCCGCGGCATGTGAGGCGTTCCGGGGGCTTCGCCCGGCGGTGCGCCACCTCCTGACGGCGAGCGCCACCGGCCAGGTATGGCTCGAGGCGGGGCGCCGCGATGAGGTTCTCGCGGCTGCCTCGGTGGATGCCGAGTCGCCAGCTCAGTGACGAGCGAGCCGGAACATCCCCCAGCCGAGGGCGATGAACCGGAAGAACTGGACGACCAGGTTTGTGCGGCGACGCAGATCGGCATCCGTCGGCACGGGGGCTGCGTCGACCATTGCTTGTGCTGATGAGTCAGCGGGCGTGATCATCGTGAGCTCCTTTCTTCGCGGATCATTCCGGGATGAGATACCAGAGCGGGTACGCCTTGGCCTTGTAGAGGAACGCCGTGTGCAGCATCCGTTTCAGCCAGTGCGCAGCCAGTCCCACCTCGCCGGTCGTGTGGTCGGCGTCTCGCCCGTGGGTGAGCGGGCGTGCCTGGAAGTCGGGCACGATCGGGGCCATGGTCATGGCAACGGCACTTCCCCGGGCGAACCCGGTGCCGGTCGAGGCGATACATGCGGCGGGGAGGTCGGCCATGGACGCGCTGTGCTGCGTGACGCTCGTGCCCGTCCTGATCATCTCGGCGATATTGAGGGCTGCGGCCTTGCCCATCGCGCCCGAGGGCATCCCGGTGCGCGGGGGAGCAGGCGCGATCGCCACCCCGTCGGGTGTCGACAGCGGTTCCGATATCGCGTGCGGCGGGGCGAAGGCGATGCCGACGGCGAACATATTCGGATATCCGGGTACCTGGTAGGTGCTCGGCCAGTCCTTCGCCGACCACTGCGAGTACGGCTTGGGGGAGTAATCAGCGTCGACCTTCATGAAGCCGCTCGGCGCGAAGAATCGTTGCGAGATGTCGGCGCCGTCGCGGTCGTACGCACGCAGGGCAACGCCGCGGAACGGGGGCAGCAGCATCGCGAAATCGAAGGGGAGCGACTGGGGGGAGCCGTCCTCCTGCACGTACCGGATCGTCTGGGGCTCGACGGCAGTGACCGCGGCGCGCGTGATCGCACGGATGCCGCGCTCACGGAACAGGCTCGACATCCACTGCTCACCCGACACGTCGCCATGCTTGGTGCGAAACGACATGCCGCCGACGCCGAAGTCGCCGAGCTCTGGCTCGTTGCTGAGGTAGACGACCTCGGTGTTGTCCCTGACACCCTCCTGTTCTAGCTTCTGCTCGACGTTGAAGGCGTACTCAAACGCTGCGCCCTCGCAAGTGCACCGCCCGTGCCCGACGCCCACCACCAGTCGCAGCTTCTCGCCGGTGCGGGCGCGTTCGATCGCGGCGTCCAGCCGTGCTGCGGCATCCACGGCATGTCCCGGCGTGCAGACGGATGCCGTGTATCCGGCGTCAGGTCCGAGTCCAGGGGTCGCGGCGAAGTCGAGGGCGGGCCCGGTGGCGTTGATGAGGAAGTCGTACCGAACGCGTTCGGTCTGTCCGTCCCGTCCCGGCTCGGTGTACTCGATGTCTACGGCGCCCTGCGGAGAATCCGCATCACCGTTCGGCCAGATCGCCGTCGCCTTGGCTTGGTGGAACGTGATTCGCTTGCGTTTGTAGACCGGGGCGAGAGGGAACACCACCGCTTCCCGCGTCATCCGTCCCACGCCCACCCAGATGTTGGAAGGAATCCAATTCCATTGCGAGTTCGGCGACACGACGATCACCTCGTGCTGATTGCCGAGCTTGCGGCGCAGGGTCAACGCTGCGGTGTGCCCCGCAACTCCCGCGCCGAGAACGATGACACGTGACATCGTGGTCCTCGCTTTCCGGGCCGCCATGGCCGTCATCGGCAACATACCCCGGGGGGTACGCAGTGAATAGGGACCAAAGGCCGGGAAAAATGGCTGCGGGCTGCGCCTCAGCGCGGCGTCATGGCCGCCAGACGCACGGATGCCGTGATCTCACGCTTTGACCACGTGAGCAGGTAGCGCTCGTCGAAGCGAGGCGCGCACCGGGCGCAGGAGGTCTGCCGACTGGCGCGGCGGTGGCGGTACGCCACGTGGCCGGCGGGGCAGACCCCGACCCACGGGGCCAGCTCGGTCGCGGTCTCTCCGTGGTGGGTCGTGCCCCCCACGTAGCCGAGGTCGCGGGCAATTGCCTTCCACCGCGGACCGTGACCGGCTGCCGCACCCGCGAGGGCGTGCGCGACCTCGTGCAGCAGTGTCTGGTGGTTGGTGTCGTCGTCGTGGCGGGCCGCGAGGTAGCGAGAGACCGTGATGCGCTTGCGGGTGAAGTCACACAGGCCTGCGCGTCGCTTCGCGTTGTCGAAACCGAACGTCCACTCCGGGCTCAGGTGCACCGAAAGCAGGGCCTCGGCCCAGTGGCGTACACGGTGCAACTCGGACATGACGACAGCGTAAGCGGTGCCTCAGACACCGACCGGTCAGCTGGCGACTGCCGCGCCGGCCTCGGCGCGGCGACGCTCGGCAGCGTCGATTGCGAGAAGAGTCGACTCCAGCTGGTCGTCGGGCGTTGCCGTGCTCTGACGTGCGAAGAGTGCGCGCTTGAAGTCAGCGCGGGCTGCGTCGAAGTCTCCCGCGTCGTACTGCACCTTCCCGCGGTGCTGATAGGCGAACGCGGCGATTGAAGCCCATCCCGCGCCCTCGGCCTCGAGAGCACAGGTGGTCAGCTCCTGTGTGGCGGCAGCGAGCGATCCGCGAAACTGCAGCACCGTCGCGTGCAGGATGCGCGCGCGCAGCAGATCCTTGCGCGTGCCCGCCATCCGGGCCGTGCGCACCGTTTGGTCGGCGATTTCGAGCGCGTCATCGAGCCGGTCGAGCACCTTTAGCAGCCAGACCCGTTCAAGGAGGGCGGGGAGCGAGCGCTGGTCGCCGAGCTCGTCGAGGCGTTCGCGGCACTCACGGGGGTTGACCACTTCGCGCAAGGTGACGGGGTCGTAGCCGTGGATATAGCTCACTCGCGCTCCTTCCCGCAGAGCGGTGATCGCCGCGGTCATCCCGCCCGATCCCGCATCGTCGCTGCACCTCGCCCCATACGTGGTGCGCTCTTATTGTGGCGGCGTCGGCGAGCGGTGCCGGCTTCCCACGCCGTCAGCGTTCGAACAGCGTCGCCGATGGTGCCGGCGACGGTGCGGCGTCGGCATCCGTGACGATTCGCGAGCCAGCGATGAACGCGTCGACCTCCGCACCCTGAGCCACCTTCGCCGGATGCGGACCCGCAGCCATCAGCCGCGGGAGCCACGCGGTAGGAAGCGGGCTGCGGGATGCCGCGATCACGATGTTCCCGAAGCGCCTGCCCTTGAGGACTTGAACCTCAGCGAGCAGAGCGACGTGAGGGAGCTCGCTGCGGACGGTGGCGGCTTGGCGGCGGGCGAAGGCGAGTCCCGCCCCGTCGGCGACGTTGACCAAGAGCACGCCGGTGTCGCTGAGGTAGCGCGCCGCGAGGCTGTAGAACTCGTTACTGGTCACGTGTGCGGGAGTGCGCGCGCCATGAAAGATGTCGGAGATCACGAGGTCGGCCTGACCGCGCAGACCCGCGGGCAAGCGTTCCAGCACGGCGCGGGCATCACCCGTCCGTGTGCGGATCGAGCCGCCCGCTCGCGAACTGGCCGGAAGCGGCAGGTGCTCGCGAATGAGAGTCACCAACGCAGGTTCGAGTTCGATGACCTGCTGCCGTGATCCGGGCCGCGTCGCCTCGACATAGCGGGGGAGTGTGTATGCACCGGCGCCGAGATGGATGGCGGTCAGGGACGCCCCGGGCTCTCCGATCTGGTCGATCACAGCTCCCATCCGCGCGACGTACTCGAAGTGCAGGTGCGTGGGGTCTGCGAGGTCGACATGGGATTGCGGGGTGCCGTCGACCTCCAGCTCCCAGCCGCTCGCGAAAGCCGAGGGCAGGATGCGCGCGATAGATCCGTCCGACAGCCGCACCTGCGGCGGCGGGGCTTCGACGTGCGCTCGGGCCACGCTTCCACCGTAGACCGGGCGTACCGTGGTCGCATGAGGACCATCGACCTGAACGCCGACCTCGGCGAGACTGTCGACGGTGTCCCCACAGCTGACGACGAGGCGCTGTTCGCTGTGATCTCCAGCGCCAATGTCGCGTGCGGCGGCCACGCCGGGGACGCGCACTCCATGGCCGAGGCCACCCGGCGGGCTGCTCGGTTCGGTGTGGCAATCGGTGCCCATCCCTCGTACCCAGACAGGGCCGGGTTCGGTCGGCGGCCACTGGCCATGGCGGCTGACGAGCTTCATGCCGCGGTGTCCACGCAGCTGGATGCCCTCGCTGATGTCGGCGCCGACATTCGATACGTCAAGCCCCACGGCGCCCTGTATCACGCCGTCACGACGGATGCTGCGCACGCGGCGGCGCTTGCCCGCGCGGTGGCGGATCTCTCCCGCCGGCTGGGCCGCGGGCTGCCGATCCTTGCTATGCCCGGCGAGATCTCCGCGGCGGCGCACGAGCACGGTCTGGAGGTCGTGGCTGAGGCGTTCCTTGACCGCGGGTACACGCCGAGCGGTGAGCTCGTGCCCCGCGGCGAACCCGGCGCGGTCATCGAGGATCCTGACGCCGCAGCGGCGCGGGCCGTACGCCTGGCCCGCCAGGGCACTGTCGTCGCGGTCGACGGATCGAGCGTCGCCGTGGCAGCAGCCTCCTTCTGTCTGCACGGCGATTCGCCGGGGTCGGTGGCGGCCGCGCGGGCGGTGCGCGCTGCGTTGGATGCGGCATCCGTGTCGGTACGAGCGCCATGGTGACAGGCGCCCGGGTCCGAGTCTTCGGCGACACGGGTCTGCTCGCTGAGGTTCCCGAAGACCTCAGCCCGCCCGCGGCGTTGCGGGTCGTCATCGCGCTACGTGAGCGGCTCGCGAAGACGCAGCCGGCGGGTGTCGTGGATCTCGTGCCCGCCGCGCGCACCGTGCTGGTGCGCTTCGCGCCGCGTGAGGTCGCCGCCTCGATCGTGCGCGCCTGGATCGAGAAGAACCTCGCCGACGCGCTCGCCGCTGCGGTACTCGACCCATCGCGGCACCCGCCCTCGCCCGGCGATTCGGATGTCGAGATCGGCATCCGGTACGACGGGCCTGACCTCGACGAGACCGCAGCTCTCCTCGGCATCCGCCCCGCCGAGCTCGTCTTGACGCACCAGTCGGCTACCTGGACCGTCGCGTTCACGGGGTTCGCACCCGGCTTCGGATACCTGGTGAGCGAGGACTGGCCCTTCGACGTGCCCCGCCTCGCATCCCCTCGGACGCGGGTGCCGGCTGGGTCCGTGGGCCTCGCGGGAACCTTCTCGGGCGCCTACCCGCGATCGACGCCGGGCGGGTGGCGGCTGATCGGGGCCACCTCGGCTCCGCTTTTCGATCCGGACGCCGCAGCGCCCGCGCTCCTGCGCCCCGGCATGCGCGTCCGGTTTCGCGAGGTCGCTGACCCCCCTGCGGCCCGTACCCCCGCAGGCCGCGGCAGTTCTGTGCATCAGCTGCGCACCGATGCGCCGCACCCGCACGAAACAGCCGCACCCGCGGTATCGGGGGAGCAGAGGGATGTCGAGACCCGGCCGCTGCTTCGGGTCGATGCTCCGGGGCTGCTGGCGACGATCCAGGATGCCGGGCGCCGGGGAGCCGGGTCGCTCGGCGTCTCGGTCTCTGGCGCTCTGGATCGCGCCGCCGTGCGCACAGCCAATCGGCTCGTCGGAAACCCCGAGCACGCGGCGGGCCTCGAGATCACCGCGGGGGGATTCGAAGCCACCGCCGTCGCTGATGTGTGGATTGCCGTGACCGGCGCGTGGGGAGAGCTCACCATCGACGGAAACGACATCGACCACGGTGCGGCGCACCTGTGGCGGAGCGGAGAGCGTCTGCGAGTGGGGTGGTTCACGGCCGGCGTTCGCGCGTACCTCGCCCTCCGCGGGGGCATCGAGACCCGGGATGTCCTGGGTTCGGCCGCCACCGACACCCTCGCCGGCCTCGGGCCCACACCGCTCCGTGTTGCCACCGTGCTATTTGTCGGGGAACCGCCGGTCGACGACGTCCCGGCATCCGATCTCGCCCCCTGGAGTCCACCGCCGTCCGAACTGGTCGTTCGCATCGTGGCCGGCCCTCGCGAAGATGCCTTCATCCCGGCATCGCAAAGCGCGTTGTTCGAGGCGACGTGGACGGTGGGTGCGGCGTCTGACCGGGTCGGCATGCGGCTCGAGGGTCCGTCACTGGAGCGTACGGACCCGGGGGAGCTGCCGAGCGAGGGAATGGTCCCGGGGGCGATCCAGGTACCACCGTCGGGTTCGCCGACGGTCCTGCTCGCAGACGGTCCGGTGACCGGCGGCTACCCGGTCATCGCCACGGTTCTGGATGCCGATCTCGACCTGCTCGCCCAGGCGGGGCCGGGTACGACGATCCACTTCCGGCACGCGCCTCAGCGCTGAGACCACGGGTTATACCGCACGAATTTGGACTCGTCAAGAATCCGGGTGGACACGGCGTGCCGGAACGCGTATAGTTGGTGGTTGCGCTCTTGGATTCCCCCTGCCCTCATATGGTGGTCGGCTGTTGCCTGCGTGTCCCCGCTTCCGCGGTGCGAGACGCGTGGGTTTTCGGGGAGGACCGAACGCTTCACCTGACGACAAGGATAGTGCCCCGCCCGGGCCCACGGAGGTAATCCCCTTGGCTGCTGCGCGCAACGCAACCACCACCACATCCCCCAAGAACGGCCGCGGAGCTTCCCGCCTCTCGTTCGCCAAGATCTCCGACACGCTGACGGTCCCTGACCTGCTGGCGTTGCAGACCGAGTCTTTCGATTGGCTCGTCGGAAACGAAGCATGGAAGGCCCGCCTCGCCGAGGCTGAGGCAGCCGGCCGCAACGACGTCTCGGTCAAGAGCGGCCTCGAGGAGATCTTCGAGGAGATCTCGCCGATCGAGGACCTCAGCGAGACGATGCAGCTCTCGTTCACCAACCCCTATCTCGAGCCCGAGAAGTACTCGATCGAAGAGTGCAAGGAGCGCGGCAAGACCTACGCCGCCCCGCTGTACGTCGAGGCCGAGTTCATGAACCACCAGACCGGTGAGATCAAGACCCAGACGGTCTTCATGGGCGACTTCCCGCTGCAGACCGACAAGGGAACGTTCATCATCAACGGCACCGAGCGTGTCGTCGTCTCCCAGCTCGTGCGTTCGCCCGGTGTCTACTTCGACAAGACTCCCGACAAGACCTCCGACAAGGACATCGTCTCGGCGCGCATCATCCCGAGCCGCGGTGCCTGGCTCGAGTTCGAGATCGACAAGCGCGACCAGGTCGGCGTTCGCATCGACCGCAAGCGCAAGCAGTCGGTCACCGTGTTCCTCAAGGCGCTGGGGCTTACCAGCGAGCAGATCCTCGAGGAGTTCGCAGGCTTCGACTCGATCGAAGAGACCCTGTCGAAGGACACGATCCTCACCAAGGAAGACGCCCTCCGCGACATCTACCGCAAGCTCCGTCCGGGCGAGCAGGTTGCCGCCGAGGCTGCCCGCGCGCTGCTGGACAACTTCTACTTCAACGCGAAGCGCTACGACCTCGCCAAGGTCGGTCGCTACAAGATCAACCAGAAGCTCGGTCTCTCGGGTCCGCTGAGCGACTCGGTGCTCACCGTCGACGACATCGTCGCGACGATCAAGTACCTCGTCCGCCTGCACCGCGGTGACGAGAGCTTCGAGGGCGTGCGTTCGGGCAAGCCCGCCACCATCCGCCTGGATGTCGACGACATCGACAACTTCGGCAACCGTCGCATCCGCGCCGTCGGCGAGCTCATCCAGAACCAGGTCCGCACGGGTCTGTCGCGCATGGAGCGCGTCGTTCGAGAGCGCATGACGACGCAGGACATCGAGGCGATCACCCCGCAGACCCTGATCAACGTGCGCCCCGTCGTGGCGGCGATCAAGGAGTTCTTCGGAACGTCGCAGCTGTCGCAGTTCATGGACCAGAACAACCCGCTCGCCGGTCTGACCCACAAGCGTCGCCTCTCGGCGCTGGGCCCCGGCGGTCTCTCCCGTGAGCGCGCCGGCGTCGAGGTCCGTGACGTCCACCCGTCGCACTACGGCCGCATGTGCCCGATCGAGACGCCGGAAGGCCCGAACATCGGTCTGATCGGCTCGCTCGCCTCGTTCGCGCGGATCAACGCGTTCGGATTCATCGAGACCCCGTACCGCAAGGTCGTCGCCGGTCGCGTGACCGACCAGATCGACTACCTCACCGCCGCCGAGGAGGACGACTTCATCGTCGCCCAGGCCAACGCGCCGCTGAAGGCCGACGGGCACTTCCAGGAGACCCGTGTCCTGGCCCGCAAGAAGGGTGGCGAGGTCGACCTGTTCCCGGCTGAGGACATCGGCTACATGGATGTCTCGCCGCGCCAGATGGTGTCGGTGGCGACCTCGCTCATCCCGTTCCTCGAGCACGACGACGCCAACCGCGCCCTCATGGGTGCGAACATGCAGCGTCAGGCCGTGCCGCTGCTTCGCAGCGACTCGCCCGTCGTCGGAACCGGTATGGAGGGCTTCGCCGCGATCGATGCCGGTGACGTGGTCACCGCCAAGCGCTCCGGTGTCGTCATCGAGGTCTCGGCCGATGTCGTGGCCGTGCAGACCGACGAGGGTGGGATCGACGAGTACTTCCTGCGCAAGTTCGACCGCTCCAACCAGGGCACGTCCTACAACCAGCGCGTCATCGTCTCGGCAGGTGAGCGGATCGAGGCCGGCGAGGTCATCGCTGACGGTCCTGCCACCGAGAACGGTGAGCTGGCCCTCGGAAAGAACCTCCTCGTCGCGTTCATGACGTGGGAAGGTCACAACTTCGAGGACGCCATCATCCTGAGCCAGGACCTGGTGAAGGATGACACCCTCTCGTCGATTCACATCGAGGAGTACGAGGTCGACGCCCGCGACACCAAGCTCGGCAAGGAGGAGATCACCCGTGATCTCCCCAACGTCAGCCCTGACCTGCTGAAGGACCTCGACGAGCGCGGCATCATCCGCATCGGTGCCGAGGTTCGCCCCGGCGACATCCTCGTGGGCAAGGTCACCCCCAAGGGCGAGACCGAGCTGTCGGCCGAGGAGCGCCTGCTTCGCGCGATCTTCAACGAGAAGAGCCGTGAGGTTCGCGACACGTCGCTGAAGGTTCCCCACGGTGAGCAGGGCACGATCATCGCCGTCAAGGAGTTCAACGCCGAAGACGGTGACGACGAGCTCGGCTCGGGCGTGAACCGCCGCGTCGTGGTCTACATCGCCCAGAAGCGCAAGATCACCGAGGGTGACAAGCTCGCCGGCCGTCACGGCAACAAGGGTGTCATCGCGAAGATCCTCCCCGTCGAAGACATGCCCTTCCTCGCAGACGGCACGCCGGTCGACATCATCCTGAACCCGCTCGGTATCCCCGGCCGCATGAACTTCGGTCAGGTGCTGGAGCTTCACCTCGGATGGATCGCCAAGCAGGGCTGGAAGGTCGAGGGCAACCCCGAGTGGGCAGCTCGTCTGCCCGAGATCGCTCGAGAGGCAGCTCCCGGCACGAAGGTCGCGACCCCCGTGTTCGACGGTGCGTACGAGTCCGAGCTGGCAGGCCTGCTCGACTCGACGCTGCCCAACCGTGATGGCGTCCGCCTGATCGATTCCACAGGCAAGACGCAGCTGTTCGATGGGCGTTCGGGTGAGCCGTTCCCGGCTCCGATCTCGGTCGGCTACATGTACATCCTGAAGCTGCACCACCTCGTCGACGACAAGATCCACGCACGCTCCACCGGTCCGTACTCGATGATCACGCAGCAGCCGCTGGGTGGTAAGGCGCAGTTCGGTGGCCAGCGCTTCGGTGAGATGGAGGTGTGGGCTCTCGAGGCCTATGGCGCCGCGTACGCCCTCCAGGAGCTCCTCACGATCAAGTCCGACGACATCCTCGGCCGCGTCAAGGTGTACGAGGCGATCGTCAAGGGCGAGAACATCCAGGAGCCCGGCATCCCCGAGTCGTTCAAGGTCCTCATGAAGGAAATGCAGTCGCTCTGCCTGAACGTCGAGGTCCTCTCGGCCGACGGCACGGCGGTCAACCTCCGCGACACCGACGACGACGCTTTCCGCGCTGCCGAGGAGCTCGGCATCAACATCTCCAGCCGCTTCGAGTCCTCGTCGATCGACGAGATCTGACCCGGCCAGGCAACACAGAATTCCGATACAGGAGAACTGAGAACTCGTGCTCGAATCAACAACTTTCGATCAGCTTCGCATCGGCCTGGCCACCGCTGACGACATCCGTCGTTGGTCTTTCGGTGAGGTCAAGAAGCCCGAAACCATCAACTACCGCACCCTGAAGCCCGAGAAGGACGGTCTGTTCGGTGAGCAGATCTTCGGCCCCTCGCGCGACTGGGAGTGTGCGTGTGGCAAGTACAAGCGCGTGCGCTTCAAGGGCATCGTGTGTGAGCGCTGCGGCGTGGAGGTCACCAAGTCCTCCGTGCGGCGCGAGCGCATGGGGCACATTGAGCTCGCCGCACCCGTCACGCACATCTGGTACTTCAAGGGTGTTCCCTCGCGCCTGGGCTACCTGCTCGACATGGCACCGAAGGACCTCGAGAAGGTCATCTACTTCGCCGCGTACATGGTGATCTCGGTCGACGAGGATGCTCGTCACCGCGACCTCGCGACGCAGGAGAACAACATCCGCCTCGAGCTGAAGACGCTCGCCGACCGTCGCGACGCGCGGATCGCCGCTCGCCTCCAAAAGCTGGAGGAGGAGCTCGCCGCGCTCGAGGCCGAGGGTGCGAAGTCCGACCAGAAGAAGAAGGTCAAGGACGCCGCCGAGAAGGACATGTCGCAGGCCCGCAAGCAGGCCGACGACCAGATCGCCAAGCTCGAGCGGGTGTGGGAAGAGTTCCGCACCCTCGAGGTCGGCTCGCTCAAGGCCGAAGACGAGATCTTCCAGGAGCTGCAGGACCGGTTCGGTCAGTACTTCGAGGCCCACATGGGTGCCGAGTCGATCCAGCGGCGTCTTGCCGCCTTCGACCTGGCAGCCGAGGCTGAGAGCCTGCACCTGCAGATCGCCGAGGGCAAGGGCCAGCGCAAGATCCGTGCGATCAAGCGCCTGAAGGTCGTCAACTCGTTCCTGCAGACCGGCATGAGCCCGGCATCCATGGTGCTCGACGTCGTCCCGGTCATTCCGCCGGAGCTTCGCCCCATGGTTCAGCTGGACGGCGGCCGCTTCGCGACCTCCGACCTCAACGACCTGTACCGTCGCGTGATCAACCGCAACAACCGTCTTCGCCGACTGATCGACCTCGGTGCCCCCGAGATCATCGTCAACAACGAGAAGCGGATGCTGCAGGAGGCCGTCGACGCGCTGTTCGACAACGGCCGCCGCGGTCGCCCCGTCACCGGCACCGGCAACCGTGCCCTGAAGTCCCTCAGCGACATGCTGAAGGGTAAGCAGGGTCGGTTCCGTCAGAACCTGCTCGGTAAGCGCGTGGACTACTCGGGCCGTTCGGTCATCGTCGTCGGTCCCCGCCTGCAGCTGCACCAGTGTGGTCTTCCCAAGCAGATGGCTCTCGAGCTGTTCAAGCCGTTCGTGATCAAGCGCCTCATCGACCTCGGTCACTCGCAGAACATCAAGGCAGCAAAGCGTGCCGTCGAGCGCACGCGTCCCGAGGTCTGGGACGTGCTCGAAGAGATCATCCGCGAGCGTCCGGTGCTGCTGAACCGTGCACCCACCCTGCACCGCCTGGGCATCCAGGCCTTCGAGCCGCAGCTCGTCGAGGGCAAGGCCATCCAGCTCCACCCGCTCGTGTGTGCAGCCTTCAACGCTGACTTCGACGGTGACCAGATGGCTGTTCACCTGCCGCTGTCGGTCGAGGCTCAGGCCGAGGCTCGCATCCTGATGCTCGCGTCGAACAACATCCTCAAGCCCTCGGACGGCCGTCCCGTGACCCTGCCTTCGCAGGACATGATCATCGGTCTCCACCACTTGACCACGGTCAAGGAGGGTGCGATCGGTGAGGGCCGCGTGTTCGGCTCGGTCTCGGAGGCGATCCTCGCCAAGGACGAGGGCACCCTCGACCTGCAGGCCAAGGTCCGCATCCGTGTTCCCGGTCTGACGTTCCTCGAGGGCGATGCTCCTGAGGGGTACGCCAGCCACGGGCTGCTTGACGCTTCGCTCGGCCAGGCGATCTTCAACGACGCCCTCCCCAAGGGATACCCGTTCGTGCGTGAGCAGGCCGACAAGGGCAAGCTCAGCCAGATCGTCAACAAGCTCGCCGAGGAATACCCCAAGGTCGAGGTTGCTGCGACGCTGGACCGCATCAAGGATGCCGGTTTCTACTGGGCCACGCGCTCGGGTGTGACGGTCGCCCTCAGCGACATCCTCACGCCGCCGAACAAGGCCGAAATCGTCGCGGGCTACGAGAAGCAGGCCGCGAAGGTCCAGGCGCAGTTCGAGAAGGGTCTCACCACCGACGCGGAGCGTCGTCAGGAGCTCATCAAGATCTGGACCGAAGCCACCGACGAGGTCCAGAAGGCGATGCGCGCCCACTTCCCCGAAGACAACACCATCAACCGGATGGTTTCCTCGGGTGCTCGTGGTAACTGGCTGCAGATCCGGAACATCGCCGGTATGCGGGGCCTCGTGAACAACCCGAAGGGTGAGATCATCCCCCGTCCGATCATCTCCTCGTACCGCGAGGGTCTGTCGGTGGCGGAGTACTTCATCGCGACGCACGGTGCCCGTAAGGGTCTGGCCGACACGGCCCTCCGTACCGCAGACTCGGGTTACCTCACGCGACGCCTCGTGGATGTCTCGCAGGACGTCATCATCCGTGAAGAGGACTGTGGCACATCGAAGGGCCTCGAGTTCACGATCGCTGCCCCCGGCGCCGACGGCAAGCTCGTCCGCGACCCGAACGTCGAGAACTCGGTGTTCGCGCGGACTCTCGCCGCGGACGTCATCGGCGAGAACGGCGATGTCGTGGCTGAGGCCGGCGACGACGTGGGCGACGTGCTCATCGACAAGCTGGTTGCTGCCGGTGTCACCTCGATCAAGGTGCGCTCGGTCCTGACCTGTGACTCGGCTGTCGGCGTCTGCGCGACCTGCTATGGCCGCTCGCTCGCCACCGGCAAGATCGTCGACATCGGTGAGGCAGTCGGTATCATCGCCGCCCAGTCGATCGGTGAGCCCGGAACCCAGCTGACGATGCGTACCTTCCACACCGGTGGTTCGGCCTCGGCGGAAGACATCACGCAGGGTCTGCCCCGTGTGCAGGAGCTCTTCGAGGCCCGTACCCCCAAGGGTGCGTCGCCGATCGCCGAGTTCGATGGCCGCATCACGATCGACGAGACCGACAAGTCCAAGAAGATCATCCTCACGCCCGACAACGGCGACGAGGCTGTCGTGTACCCCGTCCTCAAGCGCGCCACGCTGCTTGTGGAAGACGGTCAGCACGTCACTGTCGGTCAGCCCCTGCAGGTCGGCACGCTCGACCCCAAGGAGGTTATGCGCGTCCAGGGCGCTCGCGAGGTGCAGAAGTATCTCGTGAACGGCGTCCAGGGTGTGTACCGCTCGCAGGGTGTTCCGATCCACGACAAGCACATCGAGGTCATCGTCCGTCAGATGCTGCGCAAGGTCACGGTCGTCGACCACGGCGACACGAACCTGCTGCCCGGTGAGCTGGTCGACTTCCGTCGCTACCAGGACATCAACCGCCAGACGGTCGCTGAGGGCAAGCGCCCGGCATCCGGTCGCCCCGAGCTGATGGGCATCACCAAGGCGTCGCTGGCTACCGAGTCGTGGCTGTCGGCCGCCTCCTTCCAGGAGACGACCCGCGTGCTCACGCAGGCTGCGATGGAGGGCAAGAGCGACCCGCTGGTCGGCCTCAAGGAGAACGTCATCATCGGAAAGCTCATCCCCGCCGGAACCGGACTTGCGAAGTATCGCAACGTCGCGGTCGAGGCGACGGAGGAGGCCAAGAGCGAGCGGTACCCCAACCGCATCTTCGCCTCGGACGGCGCCTACAGCGACGCTGACCTGAGCTTCGTCGACTTCGACAGCTTCTCGACCGACGACTTCACGGGCAACTACAACTGACCCACACGTCCTCACGGTACGCAGGGCCTCGGGATTTCCCGGGGCCCTGCGTCGTTCCTGTCCTTTTCTAGGCCGAGTTGTCCCTCGCGTCCGGCTCCGCGGCGTGCCCTGCGCGGGGACATGCCCTCGCCGGCTGCGCCGGGTCCCGCCAGACCCGGTGCCAGCCCCGCAGTCCGGATGCCCCGCTGCGCCTGTGCTCCTGCTTAGGCTCGGAAAACTGACGCGTATCGTCGCTTCGCGCGCGGATGCCGACACATCGCGACAACTTTTCGGGGCCTCGCGGGCGTCCTGGCCGACTTCCCGGGCATCGGCGTCGTACGGTTGCTGGCGGAGGTCACCATGGCTCGCGTTCCCGGTCGCGACAACCGCATCGCCATCCCTGCAATCGTGCTGTCTCTGGCGATTGTCGGGGCGCTCGTGTGGTTCGCCGTGCCCGCTATGCCGCTGGTCATGGCGTGGGCGGGAGGAACCGCGGGAAACGCAGCGACGATGCTCGCCGCAACCCCGACACTGCACGCCGTCGTCGCAGACGGACTGGACGTCGCCGAAGCTGACTGCCGCGAGCTGTACCCGACCGACCTCTGGAACGAACTCACCTGGACGGCGGATGCGATTCTGAGCCAGTCCACGGCTGGACCCACGACAGCGATGACCGACCTCGTCTCGGCGCTGGCGCCGACGGCAACGCGTACCTGCACCTGGACCGACAGTTCCGGGCAGGCGGTGGTCACAACGTTCGCGACAGTGTCAGCGGATGCCGCCGGGATCGCGGAGGCTTCCCTGCGTGGGCAGGGGTTCTCCTGCGCGACGGCCGACGGCACACTGGAGTGCTCCTCGACGACGGATGCCGGCAACGAACACCAGTCGGTGCGGGGAGCGCTGTGGGTCGCGACGGTGTCGAGTGCGTGGTACCCGGACGACTACGACCAACGCATCGCCATCCACCTCTGGCAGTGATGCCCGCGAGCCCGGGTGCCTCGGGGGCGTCACCGAGAATCCATATCGGCGTCCGCACGGCCTCGTTCCGCGGATCTGAACCCGGGTCGGGGTAGTCTGCGAGCCGAGGATCTACCTCGGGAGGAGTTTCGCATGAGTGACGACAAGCCCACGCCCGGCGCGCCCGTGGAGGAACCGGTCGGCGAGCCCGTCGCCGAGGAGCCACCCGTCGACGACGTCGTCGGCAGTGCGCGCGAGAGTCTTGCTGATGCCGAAGCCGCCGGATCGCCGACGCCAGAGACGGTCGCTCCCGTAGCCGAGCCCGTTGTCGTTGAACCTGTGGTCGTCGAGCCCGCGGCCGAACCGGCGCGTGTCGAACCCGCCGCAGAGCCTGTCACGGTCGAATCCGCGCCCACCGAGGCAGCAGTGCCCACTGAGGCGTACGAGGCCACTGTTATCGCCCCCGTGGTGACGGCGAGCGAGCCGACCGGGGGCGCCTTCGGCCCACAGCCGATCTTTGTTCAGGCCCCCGAAGCTCCGCGTCCTCGAGGCAACCGCGCAGCCGCGGGCGCAATCGGCCTGCTTGCGGCCCTCTCGTTCGGCGTTCTGTACCTTGCGGTCGGGGTCGGTCTCGGCCTCATCGACGGCTCCGTCACCGCCAGCAGCATCGGCACGGCGCTGCTGGCTGCGCTGTCGACCTGGGCGCTGTGGGTCCCCGTCGTCGTGTTCTTCATCGCGTTCTGGCTGCTCGGTGCGATCATCAACCGCGGCCGGTGGGCGGCGTGGGTGATCTTCGGCCTGATCGTCGGGGTTGCGGCCTATGGTGGGCACCTCCTGGGGCAGCTCTTCCAGGCGCCGTTCTGGAGCCTGACGGCGAAGGAGGGCGCAGAGCTTGTCGAAGGGCAGCTGCTGGCTCCGCTTGCCATCGCTGCGTTCATCATCGGTCGCGAGCTCACGATCTGGTTCGGCTCCTGGGTGGCCGCCCGGGGCAAGCGCATGACCGAACTCAACGTCGAGGCGCGCCGCGAGTATGAGCGCACTCTCGAGGCTGGTCCGCAGCTGCACCAGTACTGAGACGCAGGGGCACCCTCCATGGCCGCGGCCCGGAGCTTCACTGTGTCATGAGCCGCTCGCGCAGGGCAGCGGCGACGGCGGCGGGAGTCGTGCTGTTCGCTACGGTGCTGATCGCGGCGTTCGGATTCGTCAGCCTGCTCCTGGACGAGGACGTGATCGTCACGCCGAGTCTCGGGCAGGTGCCGGGCGTCATCGCGGTCGGGGCCTCGCTCGCGTCGATGGCGCTGACGATCTGGGTGCGGATGCCGGCACCCGGCGTCTGGGGAACGCTGCTGTGGAGCGGCCTTGCCGCCTTCCTCGGCTACCTTGCGGGGCTGGGCGTGGCATCCGTGTTCGCAACGGCGGATGGCGTCCTTGCGCTGTCGGCCGTCGGACGCGCTGCAGCCACGTGGCGGGGGCTCGTCGTCATCGCCGCGGCGATCCTGGGAGCGGCGATGGCTCTGGCGATCGCGCGTGGTGCCGGCGAGAACGCGCGGTGGCCATGGGAGCGGGATGACGATGAGTGAGCGCCTCGACACGCGCGTCCTCTGACGGAGCCGCAGTGCACGAGGGCTCCGGCGCTACCGTAGAGGGGTGGAGCGCTCGCTCGAAACGGAAGTGAGCCAGGCCGTCGATGCCTGGCTGCGCTGGCTTCCGCGCTGGGAACCCGCGACGCACCGCGGCCGGGTTGCCCCGTGTCGGCGGTGCTTCGGGTCGCCCATCCTGTCTGCCGCAGGTCTCGGATCCGATGTGCCGCACGGGGTACAGCACGGCCTGTCGACCCGCATCAAGACGATCGTCGACCATGCGGTTGCTGACTACACGGCACAGAACCTTCCGATGCTGCAGGCAGAACTCGACCAGCAGGCGGCCCGTAATCGCGCCCGCAGCTATCGCCCGGCTGAAGGCCTCGAGCCCGAGTTCGAAGGCCTGCCGCTGGATCCCGAACCGGTCCCCGGTGCTCCGTTCCTGTTCACGATCTCGGGTCTTGCCGATGAGGCAGACGCCGATGTCCCGGCGCTTCCGCCGCTGAGCCCCGAAGCGAAGGCGGCGCTGCGGCAAGAGGTGGGCCTCGCCGACGACTACGCCAACATGATCGGGCGGGATGTCTGCACGATCCTGCTCCACCACCGCCTGCGCATCCAACAGGGCGTGAGCCAGTATGTCGAACCGCAGATCACGGCGATGCTCGATGACCTCGCCCGGTCGCTGGACGCCCCCTTCGATCCGCGTGATTCCCTCGGGGAGTGATGGCTCCGCGCAAACCAGGGGCGTCGCCGCGCAGGGCCGCGCCCTAGGGTGGATGCCATGACCGACGGAACCGCGGTGACTCAGGCGCTGATTCTGTTGATCCCTGTCTCGGCGACAGTGATCGCCCTGTACGTCTGGTGCGCCCTTGCGCTCAGCGCGGTCTTCGCGAAGTCCGGCGAGCCGCGCTGGAAGGCGTGGGTCCCGTTCGTGAACCTCGCCGCGCTGCTCGTTCTGGGAGGAATCCCTGGATGGTGGGTCCTGCTCCTGCTGATCCCAGGCTTCGGCGGTGTTGCCGTCTGGATCCTCGTGATCGTCGCGGCGCATCGCGTTGGACTCTCGTTCGGCTACGGCGGGGGAATGACGGTGCTGGCTGCTCTGCTGTTCCCCGTGTGGGCGACGGTCATCGGCTTCGGCTCGGCCCGCTGGATCGGACGAGAAGGCCGCCGCCGCCGTGGCACCGTGCCCGATGCGGCGGTCTTCACGACCTCCGATCCGGCTGGCAGAGCGCCGTCGGAGCCACCGCCACCACCGGCGCCGCCCGCCGTCTCACCGTTCGCCCCACCGCCGCTCGAGGCCCCTGCGCCCGGAGCGGACACCGGCTCGCGGTCGCGCGCGAGCGGGTCTCGCGCCGAGGACGGGTGGGACATACTCTCCGCATTCACCGAGGCGGAACAGAGTCCCCCGGCACCGATGGCGCCTATCGCACCGCCTGCGTCACCGTCGATCTCCGGGTGGGGAGAAACCGACCAGCCCGACGAGCCGGCAAGCCCCCCCGAAACCCCCGCTGCCCCCGAGCCGTTCGCGCCTCCGGCGCGTGCTGCGCGACCGGTTGAGACCGGCGCCACGGGCCTTGCACCATCGGCAGAGCCGATCGATGACGTGACCGACGCCGTCCCCGGCGCACCAGCGCCGGTCTCTGCTGTCAGTGGTCGCTCGTCGTATGACGACGCCCCCCTGTTCCCCCCGGTCGCGGACGGCGAACACTGGGCCACGGGCCCGGATGCGGAGCCCTTCCCCGAGACCTCAGGTGCGGTCTCGGCGATCGTCGGCTCCCCGGTGGCGGGATCACCACGAATGGCGCGGTCGGCAGTCTCGGCATCCGCTGATGATGAGGGCGACTTCGACGCGACGCTGTTGGCCCACCGCAATCGTCCGCGGTGGTCGCTCGTGACGGCAGCGGGCGACGAGTTCGAGCTGCGCGCGCAGGTCGTCATCCTCGGGCGGCGCCCCTCACCAGATCCTGCTCACTCGGGCGCGCAGCTCGTTGCGCTCGATGACGTCACCGTCTCCAAGACACATGCTCGTCTGGAATTGCGTGGCGACCAGTGGCATGTCGTCGACCTCGGCTCAACGAACGGAGTCGTCGTGGTCTCGGTCACGGGAAGCGAGATCGAACTCGCGCCCGGAGGTGAAGCCCCGGCGGGCGAGAGACTGCTGCTCGGCGACCTCGAATTGCGGCTCGTCCGCGCGTCGCGTTGACAGAGGGGCCCGCAACGGTCCGCGTTTGACCGACCTCCGAAAACCCGCGTATCATTGATCGGGTGTGCGCCTGCGCGCCACTTGTGCTGCGCCTCGGTGTGTCGCAAGGCAAGCGGGGTTCGCACATCAGGGAACGGCCTGCGAACAGGCCACCCCCACGGCATATCCACCACACGACTCGCGGCAGACTTCTGACGCGCCGGTGGATCTGTGGTGAAACCACGAGCTGTCACCGTGCAGCACAATCAAGGAGAGAACGTGCCAACCATTCAGCAGTTGGTTCGAAAGGGGCGGTCGCCGAAGGTCAGCAAGACCAAGGCTCCCGCGCTGAAGTCGAACCCGCAGCAGGCCGGGGTCTGCACCCGCGTCTACACCACCACACCCAAGAAGCCGAACTCGGCGATGCGCAAGGTCGCTCGTGTGAAGCTGCGCAACGGCACCGAGGTCACCGCCTACATTCCCGGCGAGGGGCACAACCTGCAGGAGCACTCGCTCGTGCTGGTGCGCGGCGGCCGTGTGAAGGACCTTCCCGGTGTGCGCTACAAGATCGTCCGTGGCGCCCTGGACACCCAGGCCGTCAAGAACCGCAAGCAGGCCCGTAGTCGCTACGGCGCGAAGAAGGGCTGAGACAAATGCCTCGTAAGGGTCCCGCCCCCAAGCGTCCCGTCGTCAACGACCCGGTGTACGGCGCTCCGATCGTCACCCAGCTGGTCAACAAGATCCTCGTCGACGGCAAGAAGTCGCTCGCCGAGTCCATCGTGTACGGCGCCCTCGAGGGCGTCGAGTCCAAGAACGGTCAGGACGCTGTTGCCACCCTCAAGAAGGCGCTCGACAACGTGCGCCCGACTCTTGAGGTCAAGAGCCGCCGAGTCGGTGGTTCCACCTACCAGGTTCCCGTCGAAGTCAAGCCGCACCGTGCGAACACCCTCGCGCTGCGCTGGCTCGTCAGCTACGCGAAGGGTCGTCGTGAGAAGACCATGACCGAGCGCCTGCAGAACGAAATCCTGGATGCCTCGAACGGCCTCGGTGCCGCGGTCAAGCGCCGCGAAGACACCCACAAGATGGCCGAGTCGAACCGCGCATTCGCCCACTACCGCTGGTAATACCCCTTCGCCGTTCCCGCAGGCCACAAACCTGCGGGAACGGCGAAGTCCGCGACATCCCTCACCACACGTAAGGACACCCCGTGGCACAAGAAGTGCTCACCGACCTGAACAAGGTCCGCAACATCGGCATCATGGCTCACATCGACGCCGGCAAGACGACGACGACCGAGCGCATCCTCTTCTACACGGGTGTCAACCACAAGATCGGCGAAACCCACGACGGCGCTGCGACCACCGACTGGATGGAACAGGAGCAGGAGCGTGGCATCACGATCACCTCTGCGGCCGTGACGTGCTTCTGGGACAAGAACCAGATCAACATCATCGACACCCCCGGCCACGTGGACTTCACCGTCGAGGTGGAGCGTTCGTTGCGCGTGCTCGATGGCGCCGTTGCCGTCTTCGATGGCAAGGAGGGCGTGGAGCCCCAGTCCGAGACCGTGTGGCGTCAGGCCGACAAGTACGACGTGCCGCGCATCTGCTTCGTCAACAAGATGGACAAGCTCGGTGCTGACTTCTACTTCACCGTCGACACGATCATCAACCGTCTGAAGGCAAAGCCCCTCGTCATCCAGCTGCCGATCGGTGTCGAAAACGACTTCGTCGGCGTCATCGACCTGGTTGAAAACCGCGCCCTCGTGTGGCCCGGCGACGCCAAGGGTGACGTGACCATGGGCGCCAAGTACGAGATCCAGGAGATCCCTGCCGACCTCGCTGACAAGGCCGCCGAGTACCGCGAGAAGCTCCTCGAAACTGTCGCTGAGAGCGACGAGGCGCTGCTGGAGAAGTACTTCGGTGGCGAAGAGCTCACGGTCGCCGAGATCAAGGGCGCCATCCGCAAGCTCACGATCGCCTCGGAGATCTACCCCGTGCTGTGCGGCTCGGCATTCAAGAACCGCGGCGTGCAGCCCATGCTTGACGCTGTTGTGGACTACCTGCCCTCGCCGCTGGACGTTCCCTCGATCGAGGCTCACGACCCCAAGGACGAAGAGAAGATCATCGAGCGTCACGCCGACGCTGCCGAGCCGTTCGCCGCGCTCGCCTTCAAGATCGTCTCGCACCCCTTCTTCGGTCGCCTCACCTACATCCGCGTGTACTCGGGTCACCTCGACTCCGGTGCGCAGGTGGTCAACGCGACCAAGGGCAAGAAGGAGCGCATCGGCAAGATCTTCCAGATGCACGCCAACAAAGAGAACCCGGTCGACTCGGTCACCGCGGGGCACATCTACGCCGTCATCGGCCTCAAGGACACCACCACGGGTGACACCCTCTCGGATGCCGACAAGCAGGTCGTCCTCGAGTCGATGACCTTCCCGGAGCCGGTCATCGAGGTCGCGATCGAGCCCAAGACGAAGGCTGACCAGGAGAAGCTGGGGCTTGCGATCCAGAAGCTTGCCGAAGAGGACCCGACGTTCCGCGTCGAGCAGAACTCCGAGACCGGCCAGACCGTCATCAAGGGCATGGGCGAGCTGCACCTCGACATCCTCGTGGACCGCATGAAGCGCGAGTTCAAGGTCGAGGCCAATGTCGGCAAGCCCCAGGTGGCGTACCGCGAGACGATCCGCAAGGCCGTCGAGCGCCACGACTACACGCACAAGAAGCAGACCGGTGGATCCGGCCAGTTCGCGAAGATCCAGTTCGCGCTTGAGCCCCTCGAGGTCACGGCCGAGAAGATCTACGAGTTCGAGAACAAGGTCACCGGTGGCCGCATCCCGCGCGAGTACATCGAGCCGACCAACCAGGGCTTCCAGGACGCGATGAACGTCGGTGTCCTGGCCGGCTACCCCATGGTCGGCATCAAGGCGATCCTCATGGACGGCGCGTCGCACGACGTCGACTCGTCCGAAATGGCGTTCAAGATCGCCGGTTCGATGGGCTTCAAGGAGGCCGTCCGCAAGGCGAACCCCGTCATCCTCGAGCCGCTCATGGCGGTCGAGGTGCGTACTCCCGAGGAGTACATGGGGGACGTCATCGGTGACCTGAACTCGCGTCGCGGCCAGATCCAGTCGATGGAGGATGCCGCCGGCGTCAAGGTCGTCCGGGCCCTCGTTCCACTGTCCGAGATGTTCGGCTACATCGGCGACCTGCGCTCGAAGACCTCGGGCCGTGCGGTCTACTCGATGGAGTTCGACAGCTACGCGGAGGTCCCCAGGGCCGTCGCCGACGAGATCGTCCAGAAGAACAAGGGCGAGTGATCGCTCACGGGTGCCGCACCCGCGGCATCCGGTTCTTCGGGGTTACAACTTCACACCAGAAACACACACACCCTCTCGCCTAGACTGAGAGACATCCCCGTAGAGTGCCGGTCGCAATCCAGCGCCCGGAGCTTCTACATGACCGTCCTGAGGAGGACCCAGTGGCTAAGGCCAAGTTCGAGCGGACCAAGCCGCACGTGAACATCGGAACGATCGGTCACGTTGACCACGGCAAGACGACGCTCACCGCGGCGATCTCGAAGGTGCTCGCCGACAAGTACCCGTCGGCCACCAACGTGCAGCGTGACTTCGCGTCGATCGACTCGGCTCCCGAGGAGCGTCAGCGCGGTATCACGATCAACATCTCGCACGTTGAGTACGAGACCCCCAAGCGTCACTACGCACACGTTGACGCCCCGGGTCACGCCGACTACATCAAGAACATGATCACCGGTGCTGCCCAGATGGACGGCGCGATCCTCGTGGTCGCCGCCACCGACGGCCCGATGGCTCAGACCCGTGAGCACGTTCTGCTCGCCAAGCAGGTTGGTGTTCCCTACCTGCTGGTCGCGCTGAACAAGGCAGACATGGTCGACGACGAGGAGATCCTGGAGCTCGTCGAGCTCGAGGTTCGCGAGCTGCTCTCGAGCCAGGACTTCGATGGCGACAACGCCCCCGTCGTTCGCGTCTCGGGCCTGAAGGCTCTCGAGGGCGACGAGAAGTGGACCGAGTCCATCGTCGAGCTCATGAACGCCGTCGACGAGTCGATCCCCGACCCGGTGCGTGACAAGGACAAGCCGTTCCTCATGCCCATCGAGGATGTCTTCACGATCACCGGTCGTGGCACCGTCGTCACCGGCCGCGCCGAGCGTGGCACGCTCGCGATCAACTCCGAGGTCGAGATCGTCGGCATCCGCCCGACGCAGAAGACCACGGTCACCGGTATCGAGATGTTCCACAAGCAGCTCGACGAGGCGTGGGCCGGCGAGAACTGTGGTCTGCTTCTTCGCGGCACCAAGCGCGAGGACGTGGAGCGCGGCCAGGTCGTCGTGAAGCCCGGTTCGGTTACCCCTCACACCAACTTCGAGGGCACCGCGTACATCCTGTCCAAGGACGAGGGTGGCCGTCACAACCCGTTCTTCACGAACTACCGCCCGCAGTTCTACTTCCGCACCACCGACGTGACCGGCGTGATCACCCTCCCCGAGGGCACCGAGATGGTCATGCCCGGTGACACCACTGACATGACTGTCGAGCTGATCCAGCCGATCGCCATGGAAGAGGGCCTCGGCTTCGCGATCCGTGAGGGTGGCCGCACCGTCGGCGCCGGCACGGTCACGAAGATCCTGAAGTAATCTTCGGCACCTGTCGAGAGGGGTCGTCCGCGTCGCGCGGGCGGCCCCTTCGTCGTGTCGGAAACCCCCCGTTTCGGGGATTGTGCGTTGAGAGGGGTCTTTGTTTCGAATCGGTGAACATTGCGTCCCGATTCGCGGCCCCGATTGTGGTATTCACAAAACTGTGGGTAGCCTGGGAGCAACTCGGGGAGGACGAGGGCTGTTCCAGGCAGCGTTGACCTCCGCGCACAACGCCCCCCACGCCGCTGGTCGGCATACACATAACAGACTTTTTCTACGTCGGGGAGACACTATGAAGAGCCTACGTACCAAGATTGCTGCGGTAGCCATCGCGGTTGCTGCGGTCATCGCTGCACCCGCGGCCGCCTCCGCCGCTGGCTACACCCCTTCCGGTCCGACAGCCGGTATCACCGCCTCCGGTTCCTTCACGCCGGGCGGCGCAATCACACTCACTGCTGGTGGATACGCTTCCGGCACTCCGGTGAGCTTCACCGTCACTGGCGAGAACGGCGCCGGCATCACGCTGGCCATGGTGAAGTTCGTTTCGTCGACCTCGCCGGTCTTCGGACCGTACTCGGCCAACGGTTCGGGTGTCGCCAACTCGGCAGGGGTCGTGCTGCCATCCAACGCGAGCGGCACCTACACCGTGACCGCAACCGCACCGGGCTACACCAACCAGACGACGCAGTTCGTTGTCGGGTCGTCTGCCGGTGGCGGCGGCCTCTCCGACACCGGGTTCGATGCGACATCGATGCTCGGGGTCTGGATCGGCGGCGGCGTGCTGCTGCTCGGCGGTGTGCTCGTTACGGTCTTCGCGGCGCGCCGCGAACGCCAGGACGCCTGAGCGCGACCGCACAACCTCAATGAAGGCCCCCGCTTCGGCGGGGGCCTTCATCATGTAGCGGCGCAGCGGATCAATCCCGGTGCGAGTTTGCGACACGCCCGGGATGCACGTAGACTGTTCAGGTTCCACATTCCAAGGCGCACCGTTGTGCGCCTGGATCACTGCCAGGGCAGTGCATAGAACGCGCGAAAGCGCAGAATCTAGGCCGCGGGCAGCAGAACACGTTTCCCACACAGCATCCCTGCTTGTCAGGGTGACACGCGTGCGTGTCGTGCGGGACCGGATGCGCGAGTGTCCGGGTTGACATCAGAACAGCGGTGCAGCATCCGCACTATGCGGAGTGAAGTGCCACGGCGCGCAAGCGCCACGGTGCGTCCAATGCCCGTGCCCCGAACCGATCGGGGTCCAGAGGTAAGACGCGAGAAAAGAGAGTGAGCAGACAATGGCGGGACAGAAGATCCGCATTCGCCTGAAGTCGTACGACCACGCGGGGCTTGACAGCTCGGCGCGCAAGATCGTCGACACCGTGACCCGAGCGGGCGCGACGGTCGTTGGACCCGTGCCGCTTCCGACCGAGAAGAACGTCGTGTGCGTCATCCGGTCGCCCCACAAGTACAAGGACAGTCGCGAGCACTTCGAGATGCGCACCCACAAGCGTCTGATCGACATCATCGACCCGACGCCCAAGGCCGTCGACTCGCTGATGCGCCTTGACCTGCCGGCCGACGTCAACATCGAGATCAAGCTCTGAGGTTCGACATGGCTGACATCAACTCCAAGATTTCGAAGGGACTGCTGGGCACCAAGCTCGGCATGACCCAGGTTTGGGACGAGAACGGCAAGCTCGTTCCCGTCACCGTGATCGAAGTGGCCCCCAACGTGGTCACCCAGGTCCGCACCCCCGAGAAGGACGGCTACAACGCCGTTCAGATCGCCTACGGCCAGATCGACCCCCGCAAGGTGAACAAGCCGCTCTCGGCCCACTTCGAGGCCGCCGGCGTCACCCCGCGCCGCCACCTCACCGAGGTGCGCACGGCCGATGCTGCTGACTACTCACTCGGTCAGGAGCTCACCGTCGACGGCGTGTTCGAGGCCGGTCAACTGGTCGACGTCGTCGGCACCAGCAAGGGCAAGGGCACCGCGGGTGTCATGAAGCGCCACAACTTCAAGGGTGTGTCGGCTTCGCACGGTGCGCACCGTAACCACCGCAAGCCCGGTTCGATCGGTGCCTCCTCGACCCCCAGCCGCGTGTTCAAGGGCATGCGGATGGCAGGTCGCATGGGTGGCGAGCGCGTCACCGTGCTGAACCTCACCGTCCACGCGGTCGACGCCGAGAAGGGGCTGCTGCTCGTCAAGGGCGCCGTTCCCGGCGCGCGTGGTCGCATCGTCTACGTCCGCAACGCAGTGAAGGGTGCCTGATCATGGCTGACTCGACTCTCGCGCTCGACGTCCACAAGGCTGACGGCAAGAAGGCCGGCTCGGTTGAGCTGCCCGCCGCCCTGTTCGACGTCAAGACGAACATCCCGCTCATTCACCAGGTCGTCGTGGCGCAGCGCGCCGCGGCTCGCCAGGGTACTCACTCGACCAAGCGCCGTGGTGAGGTCTCGGGTGCTGGCCGCAAGCCGTTCAAGCAGAAGGGCACCGGTAACGCCCGTCAGGGTTCGATCCGCGCGCCTCACATGACCGGTGGTGGCATCGTCCACGGGCCCAAGCCCCGCGACTACGGACAGCGCACGCCCAAGAAGATGATCGCCGCCGCGCTTCTCGGTGCGCTGAGCGACCGTGCTCGTGGCGACCGCCTGCACATCGTCGACTCGTTCGGCATCGAGGGAGCTCCGTCCACGAAGGCTGCTGTTGCCGTCCTCGGCAACCTCGCCCCGGCGAAGAACGTGCTCGTGGTCGTCACGCGCGACGACGAGACGAGCATCCTCAGCGTTCGTAACCTCGCTTACGTGCACGTGCTCTACGTTGACCAGCTCAACGCCTACGACGTCCTCGTCTCGGACGACATCGTCTTCACCAAGGCTGCCTACGACGCGTTCGTCGCGTCGAAGACCGTCTCCACCCAGGAGGTCTCCGCATGACCGCTGTCAACAAGGACCCGCGCGACATCATCCTGAAGCCGGTCGTCTCCGAGAAGAGCTACTCGCTCATCGACGAGGGCAAGTACACCTTCCTCGTGGACCCGCGTGCGACCAAGACCGAGATCAAGCTCGCGATCGAGAAGATCTTCGGCGTCAAGGTGGCCTCGGTCAACACGATCAACCGCGTCGGCAAGGCCCGTCGCACCCGCTTCGGCATGGGCAAGCGCAAGGACACCAAGCGCGCCATCGTCACGCTGAAGTCGGGCTCCATCGACATCTTCACGGCCGTCGGCTGACAGTCGGGATAGAGGACTAGAGACATGGCAATTCGCAAGTACAAGCCCACGACCCCCGGTCGCCGCGGCTCGTCGGTGGCGGACTTCGCTGAGATCACCCGATCGACGCCCGAGAAGTCGCTCCTTCGCCCCATCGCCAAGACCGGTGGCCGCAACAACCAGGGCCGCATCACGACGCGTCACATCGGTGGCGGACACAAGCGTCAGTACCGTGTGATCGACTTCCGTCGTAACGACAAGGACGGCATCAACGCCAAGGTCGCGCACATCGAGTACGACCCCAACCGCACCGCGCGCATCGCGCTGCTGCACTATGTCGACGGTGAGAAGCGTTACATCCTCGCGCCGAACAAGCTGCAGCAGGGCGACATCGTGGAGTCGGGCCCCTCGGCCGACATCAAGCCCGGCAATAACCTGCCGCTGCGTAACATCCCCACCGGTACCGTTGTGCACGCCATCGAGCTGCGTCCCGGTGGCGGTGCCAAGATGGCCCGCTCGGCAGGTGCAGCGGTTCGCCTCGTCGCCAAGGATGGCCCCTACGCGCAGCTTCGTCTGCCGTCGGGTGAGATCCGCAACGTCGATGCGCGCTGCCGTGCCACGATCGGCGAGGTCGGCAACGCCGAGCAGTCGAACATCAACTGGGGCAAGGCTGGCCGCAAGCGCTGGAAGGGCGTCCGCCCGACCGTCCGCGGTGTCGCGATGAACCCGGTCGACCACCCCCACGGTGGTGGTGAGGGCAAGACCTCCGGTGGTCGTCACCCCGTGAGCCCGTGGGGTCAGGCGGAGGGCCGTACGCGCCACGCCAACAAGGAAAGCGACAAGCTCATCGTCCGCCGCCGCACGGCCGGCAAGAAGCGCAAGTAGGTAGGAACAGAAGATGCCACGCAGTCTCAAGAAGGGCCCCTTCGTCGACGAGCACCTGCTTCGCAAGGTCGTCTCCCAGAACGAAGCCGGGACCAAGAACGTCATCAAGACCTGGTCGCGCCGCTCGATGATCATCCCGGCCATGCTCGGCCACACGATCGCCGTGCACGACGGTCGCAAGCACATCCCTGTGTTCGTGAGCGAGACCATGGTCGGCCACAAGCTGGGCGAGTTCGCGCCCACCCGCACCTTCCGCGGCCACGAGAAGGACGACAAGAAGGGCCGCCGCCGCTGACGCGGTGGCGCAAGAGGAGAGAGAAATGGTGGAGTCCATCGCACGCGTGCGACACATCCGCGTGACCCCTCAGAAGGCTCGTCGTGTCGTCGCGCTCATCAAGGGCAAGCAGGCCGAAGAGGCCCTCGCGATCCTGAAGTTCGCGCCGCAGGGTGCGAGCGAGCCGATCTACAAGCTGGTCGCATCGGCTATCGCCAACGCTCGCGTGAAGGCCGACAACGAGGGAACCTACTTCGACGAGGGTGCGCTGTTCGTCAAGAACGCGTACGTCGATGAGGGAACGACGCTCAAGCGGTTCCAGCCGCGCGCGCAGGGTCGTGCATTCCAGATCAAGAAGCGCACCAGCCACATCACGGTCGTTCTCGCAACGCCCGAGGTCGCTGAGACGGCGCCCGCTGCCAAGACCAAGAAGGCGAGCAAGTAATGGGACAGAAAGTCAACCCGTACGGCTTCCGCCTGGGCATCACCACCGACCACGTGTCGCGGTGGTTCTCGGACTCGACCAAGCCGGGTCAGCGCTATGCGGACTATGTGGCCGAGGACATCAAGATCCGTCGTCTGCTCAAGACGCAGCTCGACCGCGCCGGTGTCAGCAACATCGAGATCGAGCGCACGCGTGACCGCGTTCGCGTCGACATCCACACCGCCCGCCCGGGCATCGTGATCGGTCGCCGCGGCGCCGAGGCTGAGCGCATCCGCGCCGACCTCGAGAAGCTCACCGGCAAGCAGATCCAGCTGAACATCCTCGAGGTCAAGAACCCCGAGGCAGACGCGCAGCTGGTTGCGCAGGGCATCGCCGAGCAGCTGTCTGCCCGTGTCGCCTTCCGTCGCGCAATGCGTAAGGGCCTGCAGGGCGCGCAGCGTGCTGGCGCCAAGGGCGTTCGGATTCAGGTTTCGGGCCGCCTCGGCGGCGCCGAGATGAGCCGGTCGGAGTTCTACCGCGAAGGCCGTGTGCCGCTGCACACCCTGCGCGCGAACATCGACTACGGCTTCTATGAGGCCAAGACCACCTTCGGCCGCATCGGCGTGAAGGTCTGGATCTACAAGGGCGACCTCACCAACAAGGAACTGGCCCGCGAGCAGGCGAACATGAAGCCGGCCCGTGAGCGTGGCGACCGTCGCGACGACCGTCGTGGTCCCCGCCGTGACAACCGCGCCGCTGAGGCCCCGGTCGCAGAAGGAGCGTCGGCATAATGCTCATTCCCCGCAAGGTCAAGTACCGCAAGCAGCACCACCCGGGTCGTGATGGCCAGGCTACCGGTGGCACCAAGGTGTCGTTCGGTGAGTTCGGCATCCAGGCGATCACCCCCGCCTACGTGACCAACCGTCAGATCGAGTCAGCTCGTATCGCGATGACCCGTCACATCAAGCGTGGTGGAAAGGTGTGGATCAACATCTATCCCGACCGTCCGCTGACCAAGAAGCCCGCCGAAACCCGCATGGGTTCCGGTAAGGGTTCGCCGGAGTGGTGGGTCGCAAACGTCAAGCCGGGTCGCGTCCTGTTCGAGGTCGCCGGCGTCAACGAGCAGCTCGCTCGTGAAGCCCTGACCCGTGCCATCCACAAGCTGCCTCTGAAGGCACGCATCATCAAGCGCGAGGAGGGCGACGCGTAATGGCGATCGGCACCAAGACGCTCGCCCCGAGCGAGCTGGACACGTTCGAAGACCAGCGCCTGGTCGAGGAGCTGCGCAAGGCCAAGGAAGAGCTGTTCAACCTGCGCTTCCAGTCGGCCACCGGCCAGCTTGACAGCCACGGCCGCATCCGTGCGGTCAAGCGCGACATCGCGCGGCTGTACACCGTCATCCGCGAGCGCGAGCTCGGCATTCGTGCCACGCCCGCTCCCGTCGAGAAGGCGACCAAGGCGCGCAAGACGAAGGCAGCGAAGTCGGATGACGACGCCGCCGCCAAGGAAGAGGCTGAGTGATGGCCACCACTGACAAGACCACTGAGAAGGCGCCCGCCAAGAAGGCTCCGGCCAAGAAGGCTCCCGCCAAGGCTGCAGCCGAAGAGGCTGTCGTCGAGACCCCGATCGAGGCCGGACACGAGCACTCCGAGCACGACGTTCGCGACCCGAACGCCCGTGGCTACCGCAAGACCCGCCGTGGCTACGTCGTCTCGGACAAGATGGACAAGACGATCGTGGTCGAGGTCGAGGACCGCGTGAAGCACCCGCTCTACGGCAAGGTCATCCGTCGCACCTCGAAGGTCAAGGCGCACGACGAGGCGAACACCGCCGGCATCGGCGACCTCGTCGTCATCAACGAGACCCGTCCGCTGAGCGCTACCAAGCGCTGGCGTCTGGTCGAGATCCTCGAGAAGGCGAAGTGATCTCATGATTCAGAACGAATCCCGCCTCAAGGTGGCGGACAACACGGGCGCGAAGGAGCTGCTGACCATTCGTGTGCTGGGCGGCTCCAACCGTCGGTACGCCGGTCTGGGCGACATCATCGTGGCAACCGTCAAGGACGCGATCCCCGGCGGCAACGTCAAGAAGGGCGATGTCGTCAAGGCTGTCGTGGTGCGTACGGTCAAGCAGACCCGCCGTCCCGACGGTTCCTACATCAAGTTCGACGAGAACGCCGCCGTCATCCTGAAGAACGACGGGGAGCCCCGCGGCACCCGCATCTTCGGCCCGGTGGGCCGTGAGCTTCGCGACAAGAAGTTCATGAAGATCGTCTCGCTGGCCCCGGAGGTCATTTGATCATGGCGAACATCAAGAAGGGTGACCTGGTTCAGGTCATCTCGGGCCCCACGCCCGAGCGCGGCGGCGACCGCGGTAAGCAGGGCAAGGTCCTCGAGGTCCTCGTCGAGCAGGACCGCGTGATCGTCGAGGGCGTGAACTACGTCACCAAGCACGTCCGCGTCGGTCAGACCCAGCGCGGAACGAAGACCGGCGGTCTCGAGACCATCGAGGCGCCCATCCACATCTCCAACGTCCAGGTCGTGGACCCCGAGACGAAGAAGCCGACCCGTGTCGGTCACCGTGTCGAGGAGCAGGTCAAGGACGGCGTGAAGCGCACGGTTCGCGTGCGGTACGCAAAGAAGTCAGGCAAGGACCTCTGAACATGAGCACTGCAACTGCCGTCGAGACTGGCAAAATCCAGCCTCGCCTCAAGCAGAAGTACAACGGCGAGATCAAGAAGGCGCTGCAGGACGAGTTCGGTTACGCGAACGTCATGCAGATCCCCGGCCTCGTGAAGGTCGTCGTGAACACCGGTGTCGGTGAGGCAGCTCGCGACAGCAAGGTGATCGATGGTGCGGTCGACGACCTCACCAAGATCACCGGTCAGAAGCCGGTCGTCACGAAGGCTCGCAAGTCGATCGCGCAGTTCAAGCTGCGTGAGGGACAGGCCATCGGCGCGCACGTCACCCTTCGTGGTGACCGCGCCTGGGAGTTCATCGATCGCCTGGTGAGCCTCGCGCTGCCCCGTATCCGCGACTTCCGCGGACTGTCGGACAAGCAGTTCGACGGCAACGGCAACTACACCTTCGGTGTGCAGGAGCAGTCGATCTTCCACGAGATCAACCAGGACAAGATCGACCGCGTCCGCGGGTTCGACATCACGATCGTGACGTCGGCGAAGACGGATGCCGAAGGTCGCGCCCTCCTGCGTCACCTCGGCTTCCCGTTCCGGGGCACCGAGCAGCAGGCCTGATCCACCTCTGATGTCCCGGGACCTCCGGGGCATCACCACCACAGGTCGGCGTCCGCGTAACGGGCGTCGAAACCTGGTGAACGAAAGAAGAACCCCATGACCATGACAGACCCGGTCGCAGACATGCTGACCCGGCTGCGCAACGCGAACTCGGCGCACCACGACTCCGTGTCGCTGCCGAGCTCCAAGCTCAAGACGCATATCGCCGACATCCTCAAGCAAGAGGGTTACATCTCGGACTGGTCGGTCGAGGATGCCCGCGTGGGCCAGACCCTGACCATGACCCTCAAGTACGGCCCGAACCGGGAGCGTTCGATCGCGGGCATCAAGCGCGTGTCGAAGCCCGGTCTTCGCGTCTACGCAAAGTCGACCGAGATCCCCACGGTTCTCGGCGGACTCGGTGTCGCGATCCTGTCCACCTCCTCCGGTCTTCTCACCGACCGTCAGGCCGAGCAGAAGGGCGTGGGTGGGGAAGTCCTCGCCTACGTGTGGTGATCTGACATGTCGCGTATTGGACGTCTTCCTATCGACATCCCCGCTGGCGTGACCATCACGGTCGAGGGCCAGGATGTCGCCGTCAAGGGCCCGAAGGGTGAGCTCTCGCTGACCGTCGCGCGCCCCATCGAGGTCACCATCGAAGAGGGGCAGGTGCTTGTCACCCGTCCCGACGACGAGCGCGAATCGCGTTCGCTGCATGGCCTGACCCGCACCCTGATCAACAACAACATCATCGGCGTGACCCAGGGCTACACCAAGGGCCTCGAGGTTGTCGGCACCGGGTACCGCGTTGCGCAGAAGGGCAGCTCGATCGAGTTCGCTCTCGGCTTCTCGCACCCCGTGCTCGTCGACCCGCCCAACGGCATCAGCTTCACGGTCGAGGGCAACAACAAGGTCACCGTGAGTGGTATCGACAAGCAGGCCGTCGGTGAGGTTGCTGCCAACATCCGAAAGATTCGCAAGCCGGAGCCGTACAAGGGCAAGGGCATCCGCTACGCCGGCGAGGTCGTGCGTCGCAAGGCCGGAAAGGCTGGTAAGTAACCATGAGCGTCAAGACGAAGTCCGACGCCCGCGCGCGTCGCCACACCCGTCTTCGCAAGAAGGTCGTCGGCACCACCGAGCGTCCGCGCCTGGTCGTCACCCGCTCTGCCCGTCACGTATTCGTGCAGGTCGTCGACGACAGCAAGGGCCACACGCTGGCCTCGGCATCCACCCTCGAAACCGACCTGCGGTCGTTCGACGGTGACAAGACCGCCAAGGCCCGCAAGGTCGGCGAGCTCGTCGCCGAGCGTGCGAAGGCAGCCGGCGTCGCCGACGTCGTGTTCGACCGTGGCGGCAACCGCTACGCGGGACGTGTCGCGGCGATCGCCGACGGCGCCCGCGAAGGAGGTCTGAACCTGTGAGCGAGAACAACAACCCCGTGGAGAACGACGTGACCACTGCCGAGGGCACCGAGCCGGTTGCCGAGGCCACCGCGGCCGAGGGCGCCGCGACGACCGAGCGCGAGCGTGAGCCGCGCCGCGGCAGCCGCGAGCGCAACCCCAACCGGGACCGCAACTCGCGTGACCGTGGCGACAACCAGTTCCTGGAGCGTGTCGTCACCATCAACCGTGTCTCGAAGGTCGTGAAGGGTGGACGTCGGTTCAGCTTCACCGCCCTCGTGGTCGTCGGTGACGGCAACGGTGTGGTCGGCGTTGGCTACGGCAAGGCCCGTGAGGTCCCGCTGGCGATCTCGAAGGGTGTCGAAGAGGCCAAGCGCAACTTCTTCCGCGTCCCGCGCTCCGGCTCCACCATCCCCCACCCCGTGCAGGGTGAGGCGGCAGCCGGTGTGGTGCTCCTGCGTCCCGCAGCTGCCGGTACCGGTGTTATCGCCGGCGGTCCGGTGCGTGCGGTGCTCGAGTGCGCCGGCATCCATGACGTTCTGTCGAAGTCGCTCGGCTCGTCGAACACGATCAACATCGTGCACGCGACCGTGGAGGCGCTCCAGCAGCTCGAGGAGCCGCGTTCGGTTGCCGCTCGTCGTGGTCTTGACTTCGACCAGGTCGCTCCGGCTCGTCTCGTCCGTGCCGAAGCTGAGGCTACGGCCGCACAGAAGGTAGGTGCCTGATGGCTGCTCGGCTGAAGGTGACCCAGGTCAAGTCCAAGGTGAGCGAGAAGCAGAACCAGCGTGACACGCTGCGCTCGCTCGGTCTCAAGCGGATCGGCGACTCGGTCGTCCGTCCCGACGACGCGCAGACGCGCGGTTACGTCAAGACCGTCGCTCACCTCGTGAAGGTTGAGGAGATCGACTAATGGCAGACAACGAGAACGTCGAGGCTGCAGAAGCAGTAGCCGCGGCGCCCAAGAAGGCCCCGGCCCGCAAGGCTCCGGCCAAGGCTGCTGCCGACGCGCCCGCTGAGAAGAAGGCACCCGCGCGCAAGGCTCCGGCCAAGGCGGCTGCTGACAGCGACGCCCCGGCAGAGAAGGCAGCGCCCGCCAAGAAGGCTCCGGCCAAGGCGGCGGCAAAGAAGGATGTCGCACCCGCGACCCGTCCCGGTGTGCTGAAGGTGCACCACCTTCGTCCGGTTCCCGGCGCCAACACGGCGAAGACCCGAGTCGGCCGCGGTGAAGGCTCGAAGGGTAAGACCGCGGGCCGCGGTACCAAGGGCACGAAGGCCCGCTACCAGGTCAAGGTCGGTTTCGAGGGTGGGCAGATGCCGCTGCACATGCGCACCCCGAAGCTCCGTGGTTTCAAGAACCCGTTCCGCGTGGAGTACCAGGTCGTGAACCTTTCGACGCTGGCCGAGCTCTACCCGAAGGGTGGAGAGGTCACCGTCGGTGACCTCGTGGCCAAGGGCGCAGTTCGCAAGAACGAGAAGGTCAAGGTCCTCGGTGACGGCGACATCTCGGTCAAGCTCACCGTGACCGTCGACAAGGTTTCGGGTTCGGCCGAGCAGAAGATCATCGCTGCCGGCGGGTCCGTAGCGACCGCCGCCTCGGCGAAGTAGTACCTGGAAAGAGGGGCCGGAGAGATCTCCGGCCCCTCTTTCGGTTAGCCTGGACGTTGGCGCGCCCGAGCGTGTCGGCATCCCCCTTGGAGGAATCCTCTTGTTCAGCGCCATCGCGCGGGTGTTCCGCACTCCCGACCTTCGTCGCAAGATCGGGTTCACCCTGGCCATCATCGCCTTGTATCGCTTCGGCGCGCACGTGCCCACACCGTTCGTGGACTTCCCGAACGTGCAGCAGTGTCTTCGGGAGTCGACTGGCACTGAGGGTCTGCTTGCTCTCGTCAACTTGTTCTCCGGTGGGGCTCTGCTCCAGCTGTCGATCTTCGCCCTGGGCGTCATGCCCTACATCACTGCGACGATCATCGTGCAGCTGTTGCGCGTGGTCATCCCTCACTTCGAGGCGCTCTACAAGGAGGGCCAGGCGGGGCAGGCGAAGCTCACGCAGTACACCCGCTACCTGACGATCGCGCTCGCGCTCCTGCAGTCCACGACGCTGGTCACCGTTGCCCGCAGCGGTCAGCTGTTCGGCACGTCAAGCGTGCCCGAGTGCCAGCAGCTGCTCACCAACGACGCGTGGTGGGCGCAGTTGCTCATGATCATCACGATGACAGCCGGTACTGGCCTCATCATGTGGTTCGCCGAGCTCGTTACCGAGCGCGGTATCGGCAACGGGATGTCGATCCTGATCTTCACCTCGATCGCCGCCGCCTTCCCCGCCTCGCTCTGGGCGATCTGGCAGTCGCGTGGTTTCGAGACCTTCTTGCTCGTCGTCGCTGTCGGGATCGTGGTGGTCGGGCTCGTGGTGTTCGTCGAGCAATCCCAGCGCCGCATCCCGGTGCAGTACGCGAAGCGGATGGTGGGTCGTCGCACCTACGGCGGAACCAACACCTACATTCCGATCAAGGTCAACATGGCCGGCGTCGTGCCCGTCATCTTCGCCTCGTCGTTGCTGTACATCCCGGCGCTCATCGCGCAGTTCAACCAGCCTGCGGCGGGGGAGACGGCAGCTCCGTGGGTCGTGTGGATCAGCAACAACCTCACCAACGGTGACAGCCCGATCTACATGATCGTGTATTTCCTGCTCATCGTCGGCTTCACCTACTTCTACGTCGCGATCACCTTCAACCCGGTCGAGGTCGCCGACAACATGAAGAAGTACGGCGGGTTCATTCCCGGCATCCGTGCTGGCCGCCCGACTGCCGAATACCTCGACTACGTGCTCACCCGCATCACTCTTCCCGGCTCGATGTACCTGGGTCTGATCGCTCTGCTTCCGCTGTTCGCGCTGGCGCTGGTCGGGGCGAACCAGAACTTCCCGTTCGGCGGGGCCTCCATCCTGATCATCGTCGGCGTGGGCCTTGAGACCGTGAAGCAGATCGACGCACAGCTGCAGCAGCGACACTACGAAGGGCTTCTCCGATGACGCGCTCCGCCGACCTTCCCTCCGCTCGCCTGCTGATCGTCGGGCCGCAGGGCTCGGGTAAAGGCACGCAAGGGGTTCGCCTGGGCGAAGCGCTCTCGATCCCCGTGATCTCGACCGGAGACGTGTTCCGCGCCAACGTGAGCGCCGGAACGCCGCTCGGTCAGCAGGTCAAGGCGATCATCGAAGCTGGCGATCTCGTGCCCGATTCCCTCACGAGCGAGATCGTGCGGGATCGCCTCACGCAGGATGACGCGAGCAATGGCTTCTTGCTGGACGGCTATCCCCGCAACCTCGGTCAGGTCGGTGACCTCGATGCGTTCCTCGAGGGCCGCGGCCAGGCACTGGACGCCGTCATCGAGCTCTCTGTTCCGCGCGATGAGTCGATCGCGCGCCTGAGCCAGCGTGCCATCGAGCAGGGGCGGACCGATGACACCGAAGAGGTCATCGCCAACCGGCTTGCCATCTACGAGCGTGAGACCGCGCCCATCCTGGACGTGTACCGCGAGCGGGGGATCGTCGACGCGATCGACGGCGTCGGCTCGCTCGACGAGATCGCTGACCGTATCGCCGCCGCCCTTGCTGCGCGCGGCATCACCGGCTGACCGGGCGTCGTGCTGCGTCGATCGATGTACAAGACCCCCGCTCAGTTGCGAGCGATGGTCGAGCCGGGGCTGATCACTGCCGCTGCCCTGGATGCGGTTCGCGAGCTCGCCGCGCCGGGGGTCACGACGCTCGAGCTGGATGCCGCGGCATCCGCGGTGATCACCGGTCGAGGCGCGCGTTCGAACTTCCAGCTCGTGCGCGGCTATCGGCATACGGTATGCGCGTCGGTGAACGAGCAGGTTGTGCACGGCATTCCAGGCGGGTATGTCCTGCAGCCGGGTGACATCCTCTCGGTTGATGCCGGAGCCGAGTATCACGGCTGGAACGGGGACTCCGCGTTCACCGTCGTCTTGGCAGACCCCGATCGGCCAGAGCTCGTGGCGGCACGCCAGCAGCTCTCGGATGTCACGCGCGGATCGCTCTGGGCCGGCGTCGCTGCCCTCGCGAAGGCGTCGCACGTCGGTGAGGTGGGAGCGGCGATCGAGAGCTATGTCGAAGATCACGCGCCCGAAGGCGGGTACGGCATTCTTCGGGACTATATCGGGCACGGGATCGGTCGGAAGATGCACGAGGCGCCGCCGGTGTTCAACTACCGCACGAGCGACCCGGGGGCCGAGGTGCGACCGGGTCTTGTGCTGGCCATCGAGCCCATGGTCGTCGCCGGCGATCAAGCGACGTTCGTCGAGGATGACGACTGGACAGTTTCGACCGACGACGGCACAGACGGCTCACATTGGGAACATAGCGTTGCCGTGCACGATGGTGGTATCTGGGTGCTGACGGCGCCCGATGGCGGCGCCGCGGAGCTCGCTCCGTTCGGTGTCACCCCGCAACCGATCGCCGGGGCCTGAGCGGCGCACGCTGGCAGGCCCGACGGACACCCCATCCGAAGGAAGCAAACATGGCAGCAACCACGAAGTCGAGCAATTCGTTCGCCATCTGGGTCAGCGTCGCGGTTGTGGCGGCGCTCGTCCTGGTCGGAGCTCTCGTGGTGTGGATGAACAACACGGCATCGGCACCAGGGCCTGTTCCGGCTGCCGCGAACATCAACACCGAGACCGGTGGGATCGCAGTCGGCGACGGGGCGAACAGCGTAGACACCTACGTCGACTTCATGTGCCCCTATTGCAACCAGTTCGAACAGACCGAGGGTGAGACCATCCAGCAACTCATCGATGACGGGTCGATCACGCTGAACGTCCACCCCGTCTCGATCCTCGACCGGGCATCGCAGGGCACCAAATTCTCCACCAGGTCGGCAAGCGCGGCCTACTGCGTTGCCGAGTCGGACCCCGATGCACTGCTGGACTTCATAACCGCCATGTACGCCCAGCAGCCGGCCGAGTCCTCGCCAGGACTGACCGACGACGAAATCGTCGCGATCGCCGAAGGCGCGGGGGCCACCAACTCCAGCGCGTGCATCAGCGATGGCACCTACATGGACTTCGCGACGACGATGACCCAGAACCTCCCGACGAACCCTGCCACGGGCGGGGCGAGCACGCCTGCGCTCGTCGTCAACGGAGAGTACGTAACCGTGACCTACGATCCGCAGACCGACATTGTCGCTCGCCTGAACTGAGCGCGACCGGCCCACCCAGCCGAACGGCCGCAGCAACGGCCACACATAGCACCCGGAGGAAGACACCATGGCAGCTCCCGCAAAGAAGAACAGCTATTTCGCCATCTGGATCAGCGTCGCCGTGGTTGCGGCACTGGTTCTGGTGGGTGCCCTGGTGGTGTGGATGAACAACACCGCGGCCGCTCCGGGTGCTGCACCGGAGGGGCCGGGCATCAACTCCTCGACCGGCGCGATCGTGGTCGGCGAGGGCGCTGACGAGGTCGACGTCTGGTTCGACTTCTACTGCCCTCACTGCCAGGACTTCGAAGACATCTACGGCCCGACTCTCGACGAGCTCGTCACTTCGGGAGACATCACCCTGAACCTGCATCCTGTCGCCCTGTCGGGCCTGAATGCGGCATCCGGTACCGACTTCTCGAAGCGGTCGGCCAGCGCGCTCTACTGCGTCGCGACGCAGGACACCGATGCTGCCTTCGCGTTCACCCAGACGCTCCTGACAGCTGATGTCACCGGTTCAGGATGGACGGATGAGCAACTCATAGCCCTCGCGGCCGATTCCGGGGTGACGGGGATCGACGAGTGCGTCACCCAGCGCACGTACGTCGATTTCGTCGACGCACAGACGCGGGAGATTCCGGTGAGCCCGCAGGGCGGGCAGGGAACACCGACGCTGGTGATCAACGGCGAGTACATCGCCCTCACCGGCGACGTGAACGTCGACATCGTCGACCGGCTGAGCTAACACTCGTCGGCGCGAACGATGCCCCCCCGGACGTGGATCCGCGGGGGCATCCTTCGCTTCTGGCAGGCGATGCGCCGGTTCGGCGGGGCGACTCTCGGCGACTACTCGGGGTTCTGGATCCGTTCACCTCTGCGTTGCCTTCGGCGGTGAGGCTGGCGGGGCGCCACCCCTCCGAGACACCGGCAGCGAGTTCGGCGCACCATCCCTTGCACCGATCCGCAGGAGTACTCGCCATGCGCCGACGCCTTGCCGCCGCCCTGTCCGTGATCCTCGGGCTCTCGTTCGCCGTCGCCGTCCCTGCGGTTGCCTCTGCCGAGCCGGTGCAGGCTCCGCCGGTGGTGATCAACGAGCTGCAGTCCAACGATCCCTCGAAGGCCAAGGACTGGGTCGAGCTCTACAACCCCGGCACCGAGGCCGCTGACCTCTCGGGGTGGAAGGTGCGCGACAACTCCTCGGCGGGCGAAGCGCTGCCGCAGAACACGGTCGTGCCCGCAGGCGGGTACCTCGTGCTGTCGCAGGACACACACTTCACCTTCGGGCTGGGTAACGGCGACGAGTTCCACCTGGCAACCCCCGATGGCACCGAGGTCGACTCCATGACCTACGCCGCTCACCCCACGACCTCGTGGGGTCGGTGCCCCGACGGGCAGGGCGCGTTCGGCAAGACCGCAGCGCAGACGCCGGGCGAGCAGAACCTGTGCACCGTGAACCCCGCCGATGTCGTGCGGATCAATGAGGTCGAATCCAGCGGAGGCGACCCGGCTGACTGGGTCGAGCTCACCAACACCTCCGACACCACCGTCGATGTCGGCGGACTGGTCATCAAGGACAACGACGACACTCATGCCTTCGTCATCCCCACCGGCACGACGATCCCCGGTAAGGGCTTCGCTGCCCTCGTCGTGGATGCCGCGGAGCTGGGGAGTGCGAAGTTCGGGCTGGGCGACAAGGACTCGGCACGCCTGTTTGCCGCCGACGGCACGACCCTCATCGACAGCTACACCTGGACTGCTCATGCCTCGACCACCTACGGTCGCTGCCCGGACGGCTCGGGAGCATTCGTCACGACGGCGGCATCCACCAAGGGCGCAGCCAATAGCTGCCCGCTCCCCGCCGGTGCCGACAAGGTCACCATCACCGAGGTCTCCTCGGACCCGTCGGACTGGGTCGAGCTCTACAACGCGGGCGCGAGCGACGTGGATGTCTCGGGGTGGCGGGTCGACGATGACCAGACCCGCACCGATGTGCTTCCGGCAGGCTCTATCGTGCCGGCGGGCGGGTACCTGGTGCTGTCGCAGAACACCCACTTCACTTTCGGCCTCGGCAAGGGCGATCAGTTCCACCTCTACCTTGCCGACGGCAAGACGCTCATCAGCGAGACCACCTGGCCCGCGGGAGCCCACGCGACGCCGTCCTGGGCGCGGTGCCCCGACGCCACCGGCACCTTCTCGCTCTCGGCCGTCGCGACCCCGGGAGCTGCCAACGACTGCCCCACGGGGAACCCGGTCGACAAGCTCGTGCTCAACGAGGTCGAATCCAACGGCGACGGCTCGGACTGGGTCGAGCTGTTCAACCCCACCCGCCAGGCGATTGACGCTGGCGGTCTGGTGCTCGCCGACAACGGCACCGCCAACAACGTCACGATCCCCGCCGGCACGACCATCGCCGCCGGAGGATATTTCGCGATCGATGTGACCGGCCTCGGCTCGGCCGACAGTGCGCGTCTGTTCGCCGCCGACGGGACGACCCTCATCGACAGCACCACCTGGAGTGCGCACGCGACCCAGACCTGGGGTCGGTGCCCGGATGGCGCGGGAGCGTTCGGACAGACCGCGACGGCCACGCGGGGATCAGCGAACGACTGCCCGCCTCCGGCCGGGTACCAGGATGTCGTCATCAACGAGGTCGAGTCCAGTGGCGGTGACCCGGGTGACTGGGTCGAACTGTTCAACACCGGCGCTTCCGCCATCGATGTGAGCGGCTGGATCGTGCGCGACAACGACGACACCCACACGCACGTCATCGAGGCAGGAACCACGATCCCCGCGCAGGGCTACCTCGTGGTGCTCACCGAGGCAGGCGCCGGCGGATTCGGGCTCGGCGGAGCCGACTCTGCGCGCCTGTACCTGCCGAACGGTACGACCCTGGTCTCCAGCTACAGTTGGGCCACGCACGCGGGGGTCACCTACGGGCGCTGCCCGGACGGTACTGGCGAATTCGGTCTGACCTACTCGGTGACAAAGGGTGCGCGCAATGACTGCTCGCCCGTGCGCATCAACGAGATCGACTCCAAAGATGCGGCCCCGGTCGACTGGATCGAGCTGACCAACATTGGCGCATCGCCCGTGGATGTCTCGGGCTACGTGCTCCGCGACGACAAGGACACCAGCGCTGTCGTGATCCCCGCGGGCACGACGCTGGCGCCCGGTTCCTATCTGGCCATCGATGTTGACGTGCAGGGCGGGTTCGGGCTGGGTGCTCCGGATGCTGCGCGCCTGTTCGCCGCGGACGGCGCGACGCTGCTCGACAGCTACAGCTGGACCGCGCATGCTGCGACGTCGTACGCGCGGTGCCCCGACGGCAGAGGGAACTTCGACACAGCCCAGCGCGTGACGAAGGGTGCGGCCAACGACTGCGTCGGGTACGCGGCCCTCGGGCGCTGGCCGGGCAACGTCGGCGTGGATGCCGTGTCGGCCCCGGCCGCCTACGGTCAGGACATGAGCGGGTTGGCCTACGAGGCCACCGGCTCGGGACGCGGGACGCTGTGGGCCGTGAACAACGGCACGGGAACTCTCGACAAGCTCGAATGGAACAGCACCGCCAAGCAGTGGGTCCGTCCCGCAACCGGCGACTGGAAGGCAGGCAAGACGCTGCGCTACCCGGGCGGCGCGGGCGCCGTGGATGCCGAGGGCGTGACTCTCGTCGGCGGCAGCGCAGCGAGCGGCGTGTATGTCGCCTCCGAGCGCGACAACACTGCCAGTAGCGTGAGCCGACCCTCCGTGCTGCGCTTCGATGCGGCGGCGTTCGGGACCGAACTGGTGGCCATGAGCGAGTGGAATCTCGCGTCCCTCCTCCCGACCCTTCCGGCCAACGGCGGGCTCGAGGGCATCACCTGGATTCCTGACGCGACACTCGTGGCGCAGGGCTTCCGTGATGAGAAGGTCGGCGGCGCTTACGACCCCGCCGCCTATGCGGGGCACGGCGACGGTCTGTTCTTCGTCGGGGTGGAAGGCACCGCGCGCATCTACGCCGTGGCGTTGCTCCCCGGTGGTCAGGCGAGTCTGATCGCCACGATCGACCCGAAGCTCGCCGTCGTTGCCGATGTCACATACGACGCGGCATCCGGCATGCTCTACGCGGTCTGCGACGACGCGTGCTCGGGCGAGATCCACGCGATGCGCATCGCCTCTGCAGGCTCGGCCGCGGGAACCTTCCAGACCGTGGCCGCCTACGCGCAGCCCTCGGGCATGCCCACGGGTGTGGGGAACGAGGGCTTTGCCATCGGAACCTGCAGCGCGGGAATCGCTCCGGTGTTCTACGCCGATGACAACGCCGCAGGCGGTATTGCCTTCCGCGAGGGTGCGATGTACTGCAACACCTACCGCGACAGCGGGGATGCCGTGCTGCTGAACCTGCTGAACATCAACGACTTCCACGGCCGGATCGATGAGAACACCGTCGCCGTGGCCGGCACGATCGAGCAGCTGAGGTCGATCGCGGGAGCCGAGAACACCCTGTTGCTCTCGGCGGGAGACAACATCGGTGCTTCCCTGTTCGCCTCGGCCACGGCGGAGGACCGACCCACGATCGATGTGCTGAACGCGCTCGGTCTTGCCGCCTCCGCGGTCGGCAACCACGAGTTCGACCGAGGATTCGCGGATCTGCGCGACCGGGTGGATCCTGCTGCCCAGTTCCCCTACCTTGGCGCGAACGTCTACACGGCGGGCACGAAGACCCCCGTATTGCAGGAGTACGCCCTCGTCGAGACGGCGGGCCTGACCGTGGGAGTCATCGGCACGGTCACGCAGGAGACCCCGTCACTGGTCTCTCCCGGGGGCATCGCGGGCCTCGACTTCGGTGACCCCGTCGAGGCGGTGAACCGCGTGGCTGCGCAGCTGAGCGACGGAGACCCGAGCAACGGCGAGGCCGATGTCATCATCGCCGAGTACCACGAGGGCTCGGCTGACGGTGTCGCTGAGGGTGCCACCCTCGAGCAGGAGATCGCGGCGGGAGGCGCGTTCGGGCGGATCGTTACCGAGACCGCCCCGTCGGTGGACGTCATCTTCACCGGGCACACGCACAAGGAGTACGCGTGGGACGCGCCGCTGCCTGGCGGCGGGACCCGCCCGGTGCTGCAGACGGGGTCGTACGGCGCGAACCTCGGCCAGGTGCGACTGTGGGTCGACCCGGCTACGGGGGCGGTGCGCTCCTACGACGCTCGCAACGTCCCGCGGACCACGTCCTCCGGCACGAGCCTGGTGGCTGCCTTCCCCCGTGTCGCGGTGGTCAAGCAGATCGTGGATGACGCACTTGCCAATGCCGCGGTCGTCGGTGGCCGCACCGTGGGCTCGGTGACGTCGGACATCACGACGGCATTCACCGGGGGTTCCTACGTGGGCGGCGTGTGGAGCGGAGGTACTCGCGACAACCGTGCGGCGCAGTCCACGCTCGGCAACCTCGTCGCCGATTCGCTCGTGGCGAGTTTGTCCGACTCCTCCCGCGGCGGCGCGGAGATCGGTCTGGTCAACCCGGGCGGGCTCCGCAACGAGTTGCTCTACAACGGTGACGGAGTCATCACCTACGCCGAAGCCAACGCCGTCCTGCCGTTCGTCAACAACCTCTGGACCACGACGCTCACGGGCGCGCAGGTCAAGAAGGTGCTGGAGGAGCAGTGGCAGCGAGACAAGGCCGGCAAGGTCCCCTCCCGCTCCTACCTGCAGTTGGGTGTGTCGCGGAACGTGTTCTACACCTACGACGCGGCGCGCGCCGAAGGGGATCGCATCACCGGCATCTGGATCAACGGCGAGCCCATCGACCCGAGTCGCGACTATCGCGTGGGATCGTTCAGCTTCCTGATTCAGGGTGGCGACAACTTCCACACACTGGCGCAGGGCAGCGCAACGCGCGACTCGGGCCTCATCGACCGCGACGCGTGGATCGACTACATCGCGGCGAACTCCCCGCTGTCGCCGGACTACGCCTCTCGCAGTGCGCAGGTCAGCGGCGTGCCGGCGACGGCTGAGCGCGGTCAGAGCATCACTGCCGCGATCTCGGGGGTCAACCTCACCTCACTCGGTGCTCCTTCGAACACCACCGCCCTGGTTTCGATCGCGGGAAGCGCCGCGATCTTGGACCCCGTCACGATGGCCGATGGCGCGATGACAGCCAGCGTCACCGTCCCGCAGGATGCCCCGGCCAGCACAGCTCTGGTGATCAACCTGGAGCCGTCCGGCACGACCATCCGGGTCCCGCTCACGGTTCCCCGCGTGGTCGAGCCGACCCCGACCTCGGAGCCTTCGCTCGAGCCCACCCCGACTCCGACGCAGACCGGGAGCTCGCCGGGCGAGACTGCCGCGCCGGTTCCGCCGGCCGAGACGGCGCTCACCCCCACGACGCAGGGCGCGATCCAGTCGCAGGGCGGGACGACCTTCGAGCAGGGGAAGACGGTGACGATCACGGTCGGCGCCCAATACGCGGGGCAGACCGTGGCGGGCTGGATCTTCTCGACCCCGACCTACCTGGGTACGGCGGTGGTGAGCGCGGCGGGAACCGCGACCTTCACGATCCCCGCGGATCTGCCGGTCGGCGCACACCGCCTGGCGGTCACGGACGCGGCAGGCACGGTGATCGGCTGGGTGTACGTCCAGGTCGAGGCGCTCGCCGCGACCGGCGGAACGGCCGAGTCCGTCGGCATGCCCGTGCTGCCCTGGGCTGCCGCAGTGATCCTTCTCGGTGTGGCGCTTGTCGTCATCCGTTCCCGCCAGCGGAAGGCCTGAGACACCGTATTCGCCGTGACGCACCGCGCGGAGGAACTGTGTCTCGCGCGGTGCGTCGTGTTTCACGCGGGATGCTGTGGCTCGTCAGTGCGAACGCGGGTTGTGGGCGACTGAGCGCAGCAGCGGCGTGCGCGGCGGTGCCACGAGGGGAACCCCTGCAGACAGGAGTGCGTGCTGCAAGGGTGCGACCTGAAGCGCGTCAGCCATGCTCCATCGGGCGAACCCGGCGAGGTGGCGGCGCAGCCGGTCCTCGCGCTGTTTCTCACGGATGAGCGCGGCTGTGGTCGTCGCGGCATCGCCGGAGTACTTTCCGTAACCGTCCGACTCACCGGCGACGCGTGCGGTGCGCCAGAAGAAGTCCAAACGGTAGGCATGTCCCTCGACGGTCGTTTCAGCTTGGATCTCGGGCATGGCGAAGCCGCACCACTCGATCACTGCTCGGCTGACCGATTCGCCCACGGACTCGGAGTAGCGGGTGAGGCGGGGAAGCAGCCACCGAAGCGTTGATCTGCCGCGCCGCGCGGAACTCGCATCCGCGAGTGTTTGGAGGTCTTCGCTGTCCACTCCGCGCGCACGTGCTGCATCCCCCACCGCGAGTCCGAATGCGGGCGGGAGCACCCGCATGAGCGCGATCGATGTGTCGGCCAGTCCGGTCGCGCTGATCCCGGCATCCGTCACCGTGTCGCAATCGTCTGTCGAAGCGTGGACCCGCACGTCTCCGTATGCCCGCGACGTTCCGCCGACATCAACCGTGTGGATGTGCCGGGGATGTCCGAACAGCGGGAGCCCGAGCAGCGCTGCGGCGGATTCGAGGGAGAAGACGGCGTGGGGATTCACACGTGCGTATGCATGGACTCTCGCCAGATAGCGTTCCCAGGGCGCGAGTCCTGCCCACTCTCCTGCTGGGGCGTAGATGCCGGGCCTCACGCGAACATGGTCGCGCACGCGGATGCCGGTGAGTGCGGCATCCGCCGCCCGGATCAGCACCGCTGGACTGGGTCGGAAGATGTCGCCGGCGACACGCGTGACGTTCATGGTGTCATCGTCGGTTCCGGTGAACATGATTGCCGGCGCGGATGCGCTCCCTGTCGCAGCGGGTGCACTCCGTGCGTGTTGGGGAGGAGCCGGACGGGGTTCGATGAGACGCCGTGTGGCGTGTGAGACACCGCGCGTTGCGGCGCGTCTCGCCGCGAAAACGGTGCCTCAGCCGGAATGCGGTGTTTCAGCGCGCGCTGGCAGGGCAGGCTGCGCTCGGAGCGGGGGAGCGGCGGCGACACGCCCGAGGTTGCCGGGGTGTTCACTATCACGTACTATTGATCTTTGGTGCTTTGCGCCTGCCTTGGCGTGTCCGGGCGGAGCGGACCGGCACCGACTCCCATCCACCGCAGACCGACCGGTCTGCATAAGCGTGAGCGAGGCTATGGCCAAGAAAGACGGTGTCATCGAGATCGAAGGCACAGTGTCCGAGGCGCTGCCCAACGCGATGTTTCGCGTTGAGCTGACCAACGGACACAAGGTGCTCGCAACGATCTCGGGAAAGATGCGGCAGAACTACATCCGCATCATCCCCGAGGACCGCGTCGTCGTGGAGCTTTCGCCCTACGACCTCACCCGCGGCCGCATCGTCTACCGCTACCGCTAGGCCGGTCGAGAAGTAACGCCCCGGGCATCCGTGCCCGCCCGGCGAAGACAGCGAACAGGAAACATCATGAAGGTCAACCCCAGCGTCAAGCCCATCTGCGACCACTGCAAGGTCATCCGCCGGCACGGCAACGTGATGGTGATCTGCAAGTCCAACCCGCGCCACAAGCAGCGCCAGGGCTGAGACGGATGCCGCTCCGGCGGCCCCAGAACCTATAACTCAATACACACAGGCAGGGTCAGAACCCGCATCCGGATGCCGGATGCGGGGGACACCTCGGGACGAAGGCCCGGGCACCGATTCTGCTCCACACCTTCGACATACTCCGCGGGGAAACCCGGGGGAAAGAGAGAACCGACATGGCACGTCTTGCCGGTGTCGACATCCCGCGCGATAAGCGCGTGGTGATCGCCCTCACCTACATCTACGGCATCGGCCGTACTCGCTCGCACGAGATCCTCGCGGCGACCGAGATCAACGAGGACATCCGCGTGAAGGACCTCACCGACGACCAGCTCGTCGCCCTCCGCGACTACATCGAAGGCACCTACAAGGTCGAGGGTGACCTCCGCCGTGAGGTTGCCGCCGACATCCGCCGCAAGGTCGAGATCGGCTCCTACGAAGGCCTGCGCCACCGCCGCGGCCTGCCGGTGCGCGGACAGCGCACCAAGACGAACGCGCGTACCCGCAAGGGCCCGAAGCGCACCGTCGCCGGCAAGAAGAAGGCCGGAAAGAAGTAAGGCGCGGAAGGTTTAGGAGAAAACGCATATGGCTACCCCCAAGTCCGCAGCGCGCAAGCCGCGCCGCAAGGAGAAGAAGAACATCGCCGTGGGCCAGGCCCACATCAAGTCGACGTTCAACAACACGATCGTGTCGATCACCGACCCCTCCGGTGCAGTGATCAGCTGGGCATCCTCGGGTGGCGTCGGCTTCAAGGGCTCGCGCAAGTCGACGCCCTACGCCGCCGGCATGGCAGCCGAGTCTGCTGCCCGCCAGGCGCAGGAGCACGGCGTCAAGAAGGTCGACGTCTTCGTCAAGGGCCCGGGTTCGGGTCGTGAGACCGCGATCCGTTCGCTGACCGCGGCCGGCCTCGAGGTCGGCTCGATCCAGGACGTCACGCCCCAGGCGCACAACGGCTGCCGCCCGCCCAAGCGCCGTCGCGTCTGACGCAGCCCCGTTCCGGGCCGGCTCTTTGCCACCCGGGTGAAGCATTTCGGATGCCGGGGCGTGCGCCTGCGCGCTGCGCCTCGGCATCCCCGAGAAAAACTCAACACCTCACCCATTGCACGTGTCATATAGCGGGCACGTGATCGAAAGGAACACATCGTGCTCATCGCACAGCGTCCCACTCTGACCGAGGAGAAGATCGGGGAGTTCCGCAGCCGTTTCGTCATCGAGCCGCTTGAGCCCGGCTTCGGTTACACGATCGGTAACGCGCTGCGTCGCAGCCTCCTGTCGTCGATCCCCGGCGCCGCCGTCACCAGCATCCGCATCGACGGCGTGCTGCACGAGTTCAGCACCATTCCGGGTGTGAAGGAGGATGTCACCGAAATCATCCTCAACATCAAGCAGCTGGTCGTCTCCTCCGAGCGCGACGAGCCCATCACGGCCTACCTGCGCAAGACCGGAGCCGGCGAGGTCACCGCCGCCGACATCTCCGCTCCTGCCGGTGTGGAGGTTCACAACCCCGAGCTGGTCATCGCGACTCTCAACGAGACGGCGAAGTTCGAGCTGGAGCTGACCATCGAGCGTGGCCGCGGTTACGTCTCGGCGACCCAGAACCGCAACGAGTACGCCGAGAGCGGTCAGATCCCGATCGACTCGATCTACTCGCCGGTGCTCAAGGTCAGCTACCGCGTCGACGCCACCCGTGCCGGTGAGCGCACCGACTTCGACAAGCTCATCCTGGATGTCGAGTCCAAGCCCTCGATCGCCCCGCGCGACGCGGTGGCATCCGCCGGTCGCACCCTGACCGAACTGTTCGGCCTCGCCCGCGAACTGAACGTCGAGGCCGAAGGCATCGAGATCGGCCCCGCGCCGGTCGAGACCGTCATGTCGAACGAGCTGTCGATGCCGATCGAGGACCTCGACCTGTCGGTCCGGTCTTACAACTGCCTCAAGCGCGAGGGCATCAACACCGTCTCGGAGCTCGTTGCCCTCTCGGAGACGCAGCTCATGAACATCCGCAACTTCGGCCAGAAGTCGGTCGATGAGGTTCGCGACAAGCTCATCTCGCTCGGGTTGAGCCTGAAGGACTCGGTTCCCGGGTTCGACGGCGCGCACTTCTATGGCGGCTACGACGACGAGACCGTCTGACCGGTACCCGAAACGGATGCCGCGGCATCCTGACCGACTTTCCCTGGAGTAATTGACATGCCCAAGCCCACCAAGGGTCCCCGCCTCGGAGGCGGCCCCGCCCACGAACGCCTGCTGCTCGCGAACCTCGCCGCGGCCCTGTTCACGCACAAGTCCATCAAGACGACCGAGACCAAGGCCAAGCGCCTGCGTCCCCTCGCCGAGCGCCTGATCACCTTCGCCAAGCGCGGTGACCTCCACGCCCGTCGCCGGGTGCTCTCGGTCATCGGTGACAAGGAAGTCGTGCACATCCTGTTCGCCGAGATCGCACCGCTGGTCGCCGAGCGTGAGGGTGGCTACACCCGCATCACGAAGGTCGGCAACCGCAAGGGCGACAATGCCCCGATGGCGGTCATCGAGCTCGTTCTGGAGCCCGTGAACCCGAAGCCGAAGTCGGCGAAGAAGGCTGCTCCGGCTGCCGCTGCGCCGGCTGCGGAGGAGGCTCCCGCTGAGGAGACGCCCGCCGCCGAGGCCCCTGCTGCCGAGGCCCCGGAAGAGTCCACCGACGCCGCTGCTGAGGCCGGGGCCGAGTCGCCCGAGGAAGGCGCTGCTGCTGAGGCCGCCGCCGAGGACGCTGTTGTCGAGGCTCCCGCCGAGGACGACGCGAAGTAAGCACCTGCCACCTGCGCCGTATCCGTGGCGTGGATGGATCACACACCGCATCCTCGGTGAGACACCCCGTGTCGGGGAGAGTCTCGCCGAGGATGCGGTGTTTCGCGTGTGTGGAGGGCGTGCGTAGGGTGGGACGGTGACCGAGAGCACCTTGCCTGCGCCGATTCCTGAGAACGCCGCGCCGACGGATGTGCGGCCGCTGTCGGAGCGCGTCGGAGCGCCCGAGACGGTCGCCGAGATCCAGCATCCGGATGTCGCCACCTGGCGCCCCGCAACGCGAGCGGATCTCGACGAGATGGTGGTCCTGGTCGACGCGTGCGACAGGGTCGACCATCCGACGTGGTTGACGCCGCGCGAGGACGTCGAGGAGATCTTCGAGCTCTCGCACATCGACCCGGAGCGTCACACGCGACTGGGCTTCACGGCCGACGGTGACCTCGTCGCCATGGCCGGCATCCTGGTGCATCCGTCCCAGGACAAGCATGTGTATGTCTATTGCACCGGAATGGTGCATCCGGGGTGGCGCCGCCGCGGTATCGGCACGGAGGTGCTGCGCTGGGAGTACGAGACCGCCCAGACCGAACTGGCGCGGACGGAAGCCGAACTCCCGGGTGCGATCTTCCTTCACGCGTACGAGCACGACGCTGATGCTCGTGCGCTGGGTGCGCGGCGCGGCATGCCCGAGGAGCGGTGGTTCACAACGATGCTCCGTGACCTGTCTCAGCCCATTCCCGATGTGCCGCTGGATGCCGGATCCCCGGGCCTGCGGATCGAGACCTTCGGCCCGCAGTGGCGGGATCCCACGCGCGTGGCGCGCAACGACGCGTTCCGTGACCACTGGGGAAGCCTGGAGACTCCGCCGGAGCGGTGGGAGCGATTCGTCGGCGGCGCGCAGTTCCGCGACGACCTCTCTCGTATCGTCGTGGATGGCGACCGCGTGGTGGCGATGGCACTGGCTACCGTCAACGAGGATGACTGGGAGGTGCAGGGCTACACGTCGGCGTATGTCGCGCTGATCGGTGTCGTTCGCGACTATCGCGGCAGGCGCCTAGCCCCGGCGGTGATCACTGCGCTGCTGAACGCGGCGCGGGATGCGGGGCTTGAGAAGGTGAATCTCGATGTCGACACCGAGAGCCCGACGGGCGCGAACAGCCTGTACGGCAGGCTCGGGTTCGATGCCACCGACCGCGAGGTCGCCATGGTCTCCCGGTTCTGAACGTCGCCGGCTCCGCAGCGCTGAGCCCACACCTTCGCGCGCGAGGCCACAGGATTCTTCGAACGGAAGGTGCGGGTTCGGAGCAAGCCGTGTGGGTTCGGTGGGAGGACGGGGTTCGGCGGGAGGACGGGGCCCCCGCAAGAACGGGGGCTACTGCGCGATGCGAGCGTCGGCGCGGGTGGCCTCGCGGTAGGCGCGGGTCTCGGTGAGGTACTCGTCGATCGCGCGCTGGTTCTCGGACTGACGGATCGCGGCGAGGACCGTATCGGCATAGATCTGGCCGCCCGAGGTTCCGGGATGGATGCGGTCACCGGCCAGGTAGTCCACGTGCGGGTCGATGGCGCTCGCCCAATCGGCGATCATCGTGCCCGGATGCGCGGCCGCAAACGCCGTGATGTCGCTGTTGACGCCCGGGATCCAATCGCGCGGCGCGTAGGCGTTCACGAGCACGAGGGTTCTGTCAGGGCCGGCAGTGGCGGCCATCCGTTCATAGGCATCGTGACTGATCGGGCCGTTCGTGCCGAGGGCGATGACGACGTAACGGCCCAACTGCCCGGCAGCAGCGAGCTGATCGATGATGCCCGGTCCCGCCCACGAGGAGCGCGACACCGCAGCATCCACCCGGATGCCGGGAAGCGTGTCATACAACGAGGGAGCGGCCGCGAGCATGACCGAGTCGCCGACAGCGGTGATCTCGCCGCCCGAGATCGGGGTCGGTGACGGGGCGGGCGGCCTCACGGCTCCGTCGGCGAGAGAGCCGTGAGGCGCAGGCTCATCGGGCTGCGGTCGGGCATCCGTCGACGGTGTCGGGCTGGCGGACGCGGCATCGACAGCTGCCTGGCCCTCGGCGACAACTGCCTCACCGGATGACACGCTCGCTCCGGTGAGGGCGGCGGCGACAGTCCCGAACACGAGGGCCGTTGTGGCCAGGCTCCCGATGACGGTGCCCCACAGCGCCCCGGCATCGACCCCGACGCGTGCCCGTGCCGCACGCCAGGTCCCGCGGAAGCCGAGACGTCGCACGGGTGTTTCCAGGAATCGGTAGGAGGCCTCCGCAATGACGACGGTAAGCGCCAGGGTCAGTAGGCCGGCCCAGAGCGGAACTCCCGCCTCCGGTGCTGTGCCCTGCACGGCGGCGACCAGCAGCACGAGCAGGGGCCAGTGCCAGAGGTAGAGGCCGTAGGAGCGCTCGCCGATCCAGCGCAGGGGGCGCGCGTCGAGAGCGTCGCCGAGCCGCGCGTGGGGCCAGACTGCCGCAACGATCGCGATTCCAGCCAGCGCGCTTGCGGCGGCGATCGTCAGGGGGAAGGTGAGGACGGAGTCGGTGGGCGCGAGAAGGGACAGCCAGATGAGGCCGGCGACGGCGGCTGCGCCGAGGACCGTGGCGCCGCGGCGGACCGCCCTGCGCTGCATCCACAGCGCGGGCGCAGCCAGGGCGTGGTGCAGCACGAACGCGAGTGCGACCCCGAGAAGGATGCCGAAAGCGTGAGAATCGGTACCGTAATACGCGCGGCTGACGTCGCCCGTCGACGACACGATCTCGCCCATCCACACGGCGGATGCTGCTGCCATCGCGACCGCCGCTACAACCCGCGCCCAGGTGCGCGGCAGCAGCAGGATCAGCGGCAGCATGAGCGGCCAGAGCACGTAGAACTGCTCTTCGATGCCGAGTGACCAGAGGTTCCGGTAGAGCTCCGGCGTGGTTCCGCCGAAGTATCCCTCGCCGATGAAGATCGCGACCCAGTTGTAACTGAAGGTGAGGGCGCCGGCGATCTGGGCGCCCAACCGGACCAGAACATCGCCGCCGATGATCCACGCGGCACTCGAGCACACGAGCAGGAGCAGAACCAGCGCGGGCAGCAGGCGCCTGGCCCGTCGTCGCCAGAATCCGACGAGGCTGATCCGGCCGGTCGCGGAGCGCTCGCGAAGCAGCAGGGTGGTGATCAGGAAACCACTGATCACGAAGAAGACATCGACGCCGATGAACCCGCCGACGAACCACCACTGCGGGAACAGGTGGTAGACGACGACGAGGATGACGGCGAGCGCGCGCAGGCCATCCAGGCCAGGCAGTCGGGCGCCCTGGCTGGCGCCCTGGCTGGCGCCGGGCGTGACACCGTGAGGGTCGGTGGGGAGGGGGCTGGACATCGGTAGCTCGATGGGGGGTGCGGGTTCGGGCACCCAAGTCTACGTCCGGGCGGGGGGTGTTCCCTGGGGCTGCGCCGGGTGCTGATTAGGCTGAAGAGGTGCGCATCCGGCTCGACATTTCCTATGACGGCTCGCACTTTCGCGGGTGGGCCAGGCAGCCGCATCAACGGACCGTGCAGGGAACCATCGAGGGCGCGATTTCTCGCGTGCTCGGGGGAGATCCCCGGCTGGTCGTCGCGGGCCGAACGGATGCCGGGGTGCACGCGAGCGGCCAGGTTGCTCACCTGGATCTCGACGACGGGCAGGCCGCGCGGCTCGCATCCACGCGTCGGCGCGGTGAGGATGACGACGGCGTAGCGGCGCTGGCCCGTCGCATCCGCGGCGTGCTCGGCGCGTACGCCGACGCCGCGGTGACCCGCACGTCGATCGCGCCCGACGGCTTCGATGCGCGGTTCTCGGCCGTGTGGCGCCGCTACGAGTATCGGGTTGCCGACGATTCCGTTCCCTACGTTCCCCTGGAACGGCACCGCACCACCCTGGTGCGCGGTGAGCTCGATGTCGCGGCCATGGATGCCGCAGCCGGCGCACTGCGGGGGTTGCATGACTTCGCCGCGTACTGCAAGCCGCGGGAGGAAGCGACGACGATTCGCACGCTGCTCGATTTCGGATGGGTGCGCGAGGCCTCCGGCGTGCTGGTCGCCACGGTTCGAGCTGACGCGTTCTGCCACAGCATGGTGCGCGCGCTGGTGGGTGGGTGCGTTGCGGTCGGTCAGGGACGACTCACCGTCGACGATGTCGTGCGCATCCGTGACGAACTCGTCCGTGTTCCCGAGGTCAAGGTGCTGGCTGCCCGCGGGCTCACCCTCACCGAGGTCGGGTACCCGGCCGATGAGCTGCTCGCGCAGCGCGCGTCGCAGACCCGCGCACGGCGGGACCTCGACACCGACTAACGAGGGCGGGCGCCCGCGGATGCGTAGACTGATCCCACCCCTGCGCGGGGTGAGGTTGGTGATCCCGAGGGGGGATGGAGATGAAGGCCGTTGGTCGCAGCGACGCGAGCGTCGGCATCCGTGAGGGTCAACCGGTGCGCGCTCTCGCGCGGGCGGGTGTGATCGCCGGATTTCTCGTGCTGCCGCTCGCGCTCGCCGGGTGTGGACCCGCTCCGTGGAACAACTGGGGCTACGAGACTTCGAGTCCGACGCCCACGTTCACCCGCCAGACCGTTGCCCCACCGGTCAAGAACGACCTCTCCAGCGGCTCGACGCAGCGAGACCTCCAGGCCGGTGCTGTGAAGGCCACCGTCGACTACTGGTCGACACTGTCGATGGACAAGTGGACTGCTGATGCGCTCAAGCCCATCAGCCTGTCGCTGATCACGGTGGTGGAGCCCAACGACGGTCAGAAGGTCTACTTGCAGCGGGCGACGATGGTCGCGGTGCCGCAGAGCGACACCGGAGATCTCGCTCCGCTGAATCCGCAGGTGGATGCCGCGAGCGTCAACCCCGGCTATCTCGTGCTCTCGCCCTACAGCTACTCCCAGAACTTCACTGTCGGTCCGGTGCCATCCAACGCGATCTCGGTGACGGTGCAGTTCACGTACGACTTCCTCGTACAGACGACGCCGACCTCGAGCGAGTACGCGAAGCAGACGGCATCCGACACGCTAACGATAGCCATCGCGCAGCAGTAGCACGAGCGCGCAGCAGTAGCGCTTCCCGACAGGAGAGTCAGGTGGTGACGCGCTCCCAGCGGTCGCCACCCTGCGCCCGGGCCGCTGCTGCAGCCTCGGCCGTCGTCGTAAGCAGGGCGTCAAGGTCATATCCCGATGTCGCGACGCTCGCCCAGCCGACGCTGGCTGAGGTGGTCACGGTGATCGGAGCCTCCGGGTCGCGCACGGCGATGTGTCGGAGGACGTCGCGCACGAGCTCTCGGATGACTGCCTCGGGGCGCGAAACCAGCACGATGACAGCGCTGTCGGGAGCGATCGCGACGTCGGCATCCGTGGGGAAGACCGCGACGACGCGAGACTGGACCTCGCGGATGAGTCGACCGAAGATGGCGGGGCCTCCCGCCGCTTGCAGATCTTCAGCGTCGTCGAGTTCGATGCGCAGCAGCGACCAGGTACCGGCATCCCGCGCGGCTGCGCGTTCGAGACGTTCGCGGGCTGTCCCGACGAACCGATCCCAGTCCCGCTGCGGCGCCCCGGACTCGATCGCTTGCGTCCCGGGGGTCACGAGCGGCACCAGTGACACAAGGGCGCAGACCATGTACACGAGCATTCCGATCGCGTTGAAGATGCGCGTCGACGCGAAGGCCTCGGCCGTGGAGAGCGGGGTGAACAGGGCGCCGATGAGCACCGCGACGCCGGTGAGCGCGTAGACCGCCGAGGAGATGACGATGGGCCACAGCACGCGCTCGGACCGCTCCGGGATGCGCCGCCACTCGAGGAGGAACAGCGCGCCGAAGATCGAGGACACGAAGAACACGACGCGGTAGGCAAGGCCGAACAGGTCGGAGTCCCCGACCGCCAGGAGAGCGCCGATCGAGGCCGCGGCGACCACGGCGCTGATCCATGCATACGTGCGCACCTTGCGGTGGGCGCGCAGTCCCGACCACAGCAGCGCCGGGGCGCCCATCAGCAGACCCATCGATCCTCGCCGCAGTTCCTCGGACTCGGCGGCAGTCGCAGCGAGATAGCCGAAGCAGGCCACCATGATGCCCATGAACGTCAGCGACCACAGCAGCGTCGAGCGGCGGGGCCGCGCGAGAAACGCCAACCCGACGAAGAGGATGGTGCCGAGGGTTGCGATGGTCGCGTGGGCGATACCGATGCTCGCGCCGCCGAGGTCCGGCCAGGGCAGCTCACCGGGTGCAGGAAAGAACATCACGACTCCGGGGCGACGGAACGGGGGAGGTGAAGAGTGACCGTCGTGCCGTGACCGAGTTCACTCGTCATCGTGAGGGTGCCACCGTGTGCTGTCACGATCTCGCGCGCGATGCCCAGACCAAGCCCGGTGCCAGGCGCATGCTCCTGGGCGCGCGTACTGCGAAACAGAGGGTCGAACACGTGCTCGAGATCCTCGGACGCGATGCCGATGCCGGTGTCGGCGACCACGATCACGGCGGTGTCCCCGTCCAGCGACGCCGAGACCTTCACCGATCCGCCAGCTGGCGTGTACTTCACGGCGTTGCTGACGACGTTGTCGAGAACCTGGCGAAGGCGGAACACGTCGCCATCCATCCACAGGTGAGGGGGGAGGTCGGCGTCCAGCGTCACGCTCTGTTCTCGAGCAGTCGCAGCGAAAGCTTCTCCGACGGCGGCCAGCATCGGGACGAGGTCGAACGAGCGGCGGTCCTGGGTGGGGGTGAATCCGCGGCGCGAGCGTTGCAGCATCGTCGAGGCGATACCGAGCATCCGTTCGCTGGCGGAGAGGATCGTCTCGAGGTGGTCCCGGATCTTCGGGGTCAGCTCGTCCTCTTCTTCGAGTGCTAGGTCGGCGTGGCCGATGATGACGGTCAGCGGATGCCGCAGCTCGTGGGAGGCCACCGCCGCGATCCGCTCGCGCTCGCGCTCGGCCTCGGTAACCGCGGTGATGTCGTGGGCGACGAGCATCGTCGATGCAGAGTCGTCGGCTGACGAGGTCAGCGGCATGGTTGTCACCGACAGGGCGTGCCAGGTGCCTTCGGCGTCGAAGATCCAGACGCGGGCATCCTCGAAGATCTCGCCGCGCTGCGCACGCGCGAAGGTCCGCTCGGATGCCGGAATCGCCGTCCCTTGCAAAGATGCGTACTCGACGGAGGTGGGCGGTGAGCTGGGGTCGTTGAGGCTCGTGCCGTAGAGGCGGTCGTAGGTGGTGTTGGCGGCCAGCAGTGATCCGTCACGAGCGAAGCGCAGGATGCCGACATCCACGCCATTGATCAACTCGATCGTGCTTCGCTCAGCAGCCGATACCCGTTCGAGCGTGGTCTCCAGACGCCGCGTCTGGCCGAGAAGCAACCGCTTGAACGCCCGCGTCTGGCGCATCGTGATGTTCGCCGTGACACCCAGGAAGGTGACGCCCAGGAGCACCGTGAACAGTTCGACGGCGCCGGGCGGTTCGGTGGAGGTAGCGGCTTCGATCAAGAGGGAACCGGCGATTGTGACGATGGCGGCCGCGAGGGCCCAGCGCGTGAAGTGCAGGCCGATCCACATGATCGGGAAGACCCAGAAGAAACCGAGCGGCAGGATCGAGGATGCCGCCATGAACCCGACGGCGACGATGTCGGCGAACGGGATGATCAGCGGCGACCACCGGGGTGCGCGGGCCCAGGGTACGACAAGTGTCACCGCGGTTGCAGCGATGATGATGGCCACCCCGGTGAGCATGAGCCACGACTCGAACAGTTCCGGCTCGTAGCCGAGCGATACGACCGAGATGATGATGATCGAGACGCCGAGGGAGAGCTGCGTGAGCCAGATCGACCTCACTCGCATCGTCGCGCCGTCGACGTCGCGGAATTGCGCGTCTCTTGCGCTCACCTTGTGCTCCCCCTTAGGCAGCGTTGAGTTCAGGCCTTTGTTCGTATCGTATACTTCCAGCGCATCCGGCTTGTGGAACCCGCCACGAGCCCGAGATAACCGCGGAATATCAGCCTTCGATGCCCTGCACGTCGGCCCGCTCAAGGAGAAACCATGGCCACCGCCCCGCAACCGTCGCGCACCGTACGCCGCGTCGTGCTCGGCGCCGCCGCACTGGCTTTGGGCGCCTCGTCCTTGACCGGATGCCAGCAGATCGCCGAAGCATTCAATTCGATCCAGGGTGAAGCACCCAGCACCGCATCGACGGCGACACCGGTGCCGCAGCCGGTCTCGACGACTGCCGCGATGGACTTCGACTCACTGTTCTCGTACGACGGGTCGGTTTCGTTGACGACAGATGTCGCATCCGACCTCGAGGTCGTGCTCGATGTGTGGGCGGCTGACCCGAAGCGCACCCGCGAGTGGACGCCGAACAACGAGAAGGTGTTCGGGTTCGCGATCAACGCGTACGACCGTCGGGTCGATGACAAGGCAGTGTTGGCGCAGAAGCGCCGGGTCTATGTGTCCTCGATCTCGATCACGTCACAGACCGCACAGACCTCGGGGATGGTGCAGCAGCCGTTTCAGTTCGCCGCCGACCCCCGGACGCTGGTGCCACCGGACACGCTGCGCTCGGACCGTGGGCTGCTGCTCAACAGCTATCAGGGCGGGCTGCTCGTTCCCGAGACGACGATCTTCATGCTGCCGGCCGACACCTACGGCATCACACTGCAGTTCTCGTTCGGCATCTACGTCGAGGGCACGGCAAACGACGATGCCTCGTTCGCGCAGCAGACGATCTATCAGTACCTGCCGATCGCGATCTACAACGATCAGGGCACGCTGAACATCGTGGCCAACCAGCCGACAACGGCGCCGCAGGGCTGATCGGGCCACCGCGCCGCGCCGCCCCGGTCAGGCGATCGCGCCGCCCGCCGGACTGGTCTTGAGGTCTCTGGTGCCGGGTGGAGCTGCGTCGGGCCAAACAGCGGCGAGCTCCTCCTCGGAGCGCAGTGCATAGCGCGTCACGCGGACCTCGATCGCTTCGCGATAGTCGAGGTTCGGCACGGCTCTCGCCGTCGCGGCCTTCACCACGTCATCGAGGTTCTCGATGCGCTGGTCGCCTGACACCGCGACGACGTGGCGACCGACCCGACCACGGTGGGCGGCATCGGGCAGCAGCTCATGAAGCGCCATCGACGCTGCGCGGTCGACCGCTACTGCTGCCGGGCCACCGAAGGCTGCGCGGATGAGGGCGAGGTCGGGAACCTCGACGACATAGACCGTCACTGCACCGTGGGAGGCGATATCTGAGCGCAGCGCATTGATGATGTATTCGATCTGGCGGGCTCGAGTCTCGAGCGCGCGATCGCTCCACCACACTGCAACGCACAGTGCCGTCACGAGCGCGATGCTCAGGACGGATGCCGTGAGGGGAGAAAAAAGGGTCCGGAAGGTGGGAGCGCTCTCACCGACAGCGAAAAACAGCACGATACGGATCGCCGAGTATGCGGCGTAGATCGCAAAGATGACTCCGATCAGCCGGAAAGGTGCGATGGTTCGTGCCGGCAGACGGAAAGCTTCGACCGCGACGCCCCCGCACCCCACGGCGACCAGGATCAGCCGCAGCACGAAGCCGTCGGTCGGACCTCCGATGACGGCGCTGACCGTTGCGCTGGTGACGAAGGTGACGGCGACGGCTCCCGCAACGACCCAGCCTGGGGCCATCGAGTTCTCGCGCAGCTGTCGCATTCCCGCCCAGGAGTATGCGGGCCCACCGACCAGTGCCGCGTTCGCCGCGGCGATGATGATCGGCGTCGGGTGTTCGGGCACGAGAGCTGATGCGATACCGGCAACGACTCCGCTCAGGGCTGCGGCCGCGGCAAAGCGCAGGAAGTTCCGCCGTGCGGCGCGGCCACCATTGGGGACCGAGGCTGCGGGAAACTGGACGAGGGCCGGAGCAGCGATCACAACGGCGATCGCCAGGACGGCAGACAACTCCAGTACACTCATTTTGCACTTCTGTTTCTCGGGGCCTCGGGTTTTCACCGGAGGCTTTCTTGAGGAAAACCTGAGGTGATGCTCTTCGACAACAGACCGGATGCTTGAGCCGAGTGTAGCAGTGTGGTAACAGCACTTCGGATGGCACGCGGATTGATGGAAGGAGCGTGCTGATGTCCCACTGGGAAGCCCCGTACGTTCCTCCGTACCCGCAGCAAGGTCAGCCCGCGATCGGGCAGTACCCGGGCACGGCTTACGCGGGTCCGCAGTACGCGGATCCGGCCTCCGGCCAGCAGTACGCGCAGCCGCAGTACGCGCAGCCGCAGTACGACCCCCGGTTCCCGAACGCGCAGGTCGAGACCTCTCACGCCGAGTTCACCGACGAGTTCGAGTCGGTGCTCGAGCGCATCTCTGTGCACCGGTCGACGATCGGATGCGTCATCCCCTGCTACAACGAGGAAGAGTCGATCGCCGGCGTCCTCGAGGGTCTGCTGCACCAGACGCGCGTGCCGGACGTCATCCATGTCGTGGTCAACAACACGACTGACGCGACTGTCGCCATCGCTTCGCAGTATGCCGGCCCGCACCAGGTCGTCACCGATCTCGGGGAGCAGTTCACCGAAGTCTTCATCCACGACATCGGCAAGAACCCCGACAAGAAGGTCGGTGCGCTGAACTACGGCTACGCCCTTGTCGAGGGGTATGACTACCTGCTCGGCGTCGACGGTGACACCATCGCTGATGAGCGCGCGGTGGAGTACCTCGAGACCGAAGCCGTGGGAGACTCCCGGATCGGTGGCATCTCGGCGATCTACACGATCGACGACCGGCCTATCAAGGGCCTGATCGGCAAGTTCCTGATCGCCGGTCAGCGCACGCAGTTCGCGGCCTTCAATCTGCAGAACCTGCTGCGCGGACGCAACATGGCGGTGCTCGGCGGCCAGTTCTCGATCTTCTCGACGGCGGCGCTGCGCGATGTCATGCGCGCCAACCACCAGAGCACGCCCTGGGTGAAAGACAGCGAGGTGGAGGACTCGCTCCTCTCACTGCAGATCAAGAGCGCGGGCTACCTCACCAAGATCAGCCCGTACGCGCGAGCCAGTGTGGGCGGCATGACCACCCTCAAGGGGTATGACGCGCAGCAGGTGAAGTGGACCTACGGCGCCATCGAGCTCATGTGGCCCGGTCAGCGCGGCGACACGAAGGGGCAGCCCTTCCACCCGAACCTGCGCCTTCGGTGGTTCGAGAACTTCGGCATGCTTACGAACCTGTTCGTGCGTGTCGCGTTCCTGACGCTGCTTGCCGCATCGCTGTCGATCAATGCCTTCGTCTTCTCGCCCTGGTGGCTCATTCCACCTCTGGTGGCGACGCTGCTGAACCTTCGTGTCGCCCTGACGATGAAGTACGTGAACCAGCGAGACATCCTGTTCTCGGCACTGGTGTTTCCCGCGGAGATCTTCATGTGGATCCGTATCGGCCACTTCCTGCGGTCGTGGTCGTCGTTCCTGTCGCGCAAGAAGGTCGACAACTGGGCAGCCCAGGCGAAGGCCGAGAAGGGTGGCGGGGTATCCCTCGGACACTGGGTTCCCATGATCCTGCTGGTGCTCACCGCGCTCGCGATGGCTTTCATCTGGAACCTGCTGGACCCGGTGGTGCAGTCGTCCATCCTGTGGATCGGGTGGCCGATCGTGGGTGTCGTCACCGTCATCCAGACGCTGCTCATGGCCTTCAAGCTGTTCCGTCGGCAGTACGGCTACAAGGTCTGACGGTCTCGCGCCCGTCCCGGAACGGCTACGGGCCCGGCGGCGGGGCGACGTTTTCGGCGGTCATGCGGTAGCCGACGCCCCGCACGGTCTCGACATAGCGCGGGTTGTTCGGGTCGTCGCCGAGCTTGCGGCGCAGGTTCGTCATGTGCGCTTCGATCGCACGTTTGTCGGCATCCCCGACGAAATACGACGTGACGTAGGACTCGCCGCGCAGCACAAGCGTCAGGTCGGCTTTGCTGCGTACGCGCCGCTTGGACTCCATCAGGGTCGCCAGCAGCTCGAACTCCGTGCGGGTGAGTTCTACCTCACGGTTGCCGACCAGTACGATCCGCGAGTCCGGGTCGAGGATGAGGTCACGGTGGACCATGGTGTGGGGGCCGAGGTGGTGACCTCCGGGACCGGCTATCGGGGCGCTCGGGGGTGTGCGTGCCACCAGCTGCGATCCGGGAGGCTGCTGGCTCCCGCCGGCGCCCGGGGGGTCGACCGGTGCCTGCGGTGTCGGGGGATAGTACGGGTGTGCGCCCCCCGGCTGCGGATAAACCGGATACTGACCCGGGTAGCCGGGCTGGGGTGGGGCCTGGGTCGGCTGTTGGCCTGCCGGGTACGGAGCCTGCGCGGGAGGCGAGCCCGGAGCCTGCGCGGGGTCACCGGGGGTGACCGCTCCGCTCGCATCGATGGTGGCGAACGGCTGCTGCGCTGCCGGGGGAACGGCGCTGGGCTGCGCGGGCTGGGTGACGATGGCGGGTCGTGCGCCAGGGAATGAGGGGCCCGAGGGTGCCTGCACGGGCGGCAGGGTGGCAGTCGGAGTCTGACGGGGGCGGCGCAGGAGCGCTTCGATCCGTGCCCGCAGCTCCCGTGGACGGAACGGCTTGACGATGTATTCATCGGCGCCGGCGCCGAGACCCAGCACGACGTCGGCCTCGTCCTCGAGTCCCGTCAGCATGATGATGTAGGTGTCGCTCTGGGCACGGATGCGGCGAGCAGCTTCGAATCCGTCGATGCCGGGCATGTTCACATCGAGTGTCGTGATCAGCGGCTGGTAGGACAGCACAGCGCGCACGCCGTCGATGCCGTTGCCCACCGAGACCGTGGAGAATCCGGCAGCCTCGAGTGTCTCGGCGAGGATATGCCGAATCTGCGGATCATCCTCGACAATGACGGCGGTCTTGCTCACCCCCGCGTCAGTGCTCATGCTCGGTGGTCTCTTTCGCGTCGGGCTGGGTGGTCGCGTCGGGCTGGGTAGTGGGGCATGGACCGCGCAATCCCAGGTGTTCGCGGCCGTCTCCCCCGATCGTACACAGCCGCGCCGGGACCGGGGGTGGTCATTCGTCGGCGTGTGCCCGCGTCCTCGGGGCCCGGTGCTCAGGGAAGAGTGACGTTGCGGGTGAGTTCGACAGCCGACGGGGGCCACCACGCGCCGGCTACCGGTCCGCCGTTGCAGGTGCCGTCGCTTTCGCCCGGCGGCTTGATCCAGAAGTTCGTGTCGACCACGTCGTCGCCGTAGGTGCCGCCCGGGGCGCCGATGAGTCGGCCCGGCGGGTTGCACCACTCGCCGTTCGACCCGGCGCCGTTGCGTGAGGTATCGATGATCGCGTGGAGTCCGCCCGTGAGGCCGGAGAGCTGGTGCGCGTAGTCGAACTCGAGCGCGGTGTCGTTGTAGTTCGACACGTTCGTTGCGAAGCCGCGGATGACATCGTTCATGCCGATGCCGTTGATGAGCTCGGCCATCTGTGACGCGGGCAGCCAGGTCGAGTGACCGCCGTCCACGTAGATCCAGGTGTTCGTCGAGGCGAGTCGGGCGATGGCATCCCGCAGCTGAGTCGTGCGGTCGGCGAGGTTGCCGCACTCCGGTGCGAGGGCAAGGCTGTCGGGCTCAAGGACGACGGTCTTCTGGATGTCGGGTGCGGCGTGCAGGGCATCACCGATGATCTGTGTCCACTCCGCGTAGGCTGCATCGTCGAGTCCGCCCGCCGAGAGGCCGGCGCTGCAGTCCCGCTCGGGAAGTCCGTAGACCACGATCGCCAGTGCATGGCCCTGCGTGCGCGCTTCGTCCAGGAGGTTCGTCATTCGTGCGCCGATTTCGCTCACCGGATCGATCTCCGGGGTCAACCAGTACGCGGTGGGTTGTGCGGCAAGGTAGGCAGTCGCCGCGAACTCGTCGGTGCCCTCGGGGAGGTCAGGAAGCGCGAGGGCAGCCTTCGATTCCTCGGGTGCGATGATCGTCGTCCCGACGGCCGGTGCTGTCGCGGTCAGGTCACGAACCCAGTGACTCAGGAACATCCAGACCGTCGCCGCGATGGATGCCACCAGAAGCACGCCGACGCCGACGATCGTCGCGATCGCCCAACCGGGCAGGATCTTCGGCTGTGATTCCGGGCGCACCGCAGCAGTCTGGGGCTGTTCGTGCACCGCGGAGGTGCGTCGGGAAGGCACGACCAAACTCTAGCGGAGCGCCCTTTGATAGCTGCTGGGATGCTCACGAACTCCCTCGTGCGGTGAAGAGATCGCAAACGCTGGGGATATGTCCAGCGCAGCGCGCGCGGTCGGCAGCCGTGCCCCTCTATCGTGGGGAGTGGCATGAAGGTCATCTCGTACAACCTGCGCAAGCACCGAGCTGCAACCGAGCTGCGAGAGCTCGTCGAGCGTCACGGCGCTGATCTGCTTTGTCTGCAGGAAGCCGACACCACCGACATCCCTGACGCGATCGGTGGCCTCGTGCTCGCCGACTCGACGCAGCGCAACCGCCTGGGGCTGGCCGTCTACTACCGCGAGAACACGTATCGCGCCGTTGACGTGCGAGCCATCGCCCTGAAGAAGTCGCTGCACGATCGCGTGCTCAAGCCCGCGGAGGAGCGGATGCTGGGCGTGCGCCTGCGCGACATCGACGCCGGCAGCGACATCGTCATCGCTTCGTTCCACGCGGCGCCGCTGACGGCGCTGAACTCGCTGCGTCGGCACCAGATCCGCACGGCGCTGGCCGAACTCGATCTGTTGGGCGAGGGGCTTCCGAAGCTCATGGTCGGCGACTACAACTACCCCGTGTTCAAAGAGCGCCTGGGGCAGCACGTGCGCGATCAGGGGTACGAACTGAACCTCAGCGACTCCCGGACCTATACGCGGTATCGGTTCTTTCGCGGGCACTACGACTTCGCGACATCCGTCGGCTTCACGATCGATACCGTGCGGACACTGCCGCAGGGTCTCAGCGACCACTTGCCGATCCTCGTGACGGCTGAACCGACGCCGGCTTCCGGCGCGGCGTCAACGGATGCCGCGAGCGGCGTCGCCTGACACAGTCGCCTGACGCGGCGCGCGGTTCACGCCGGGCGCTGGTCAGCGGATCGCTGCCGCGTAATGCATGAAGGCGGCGTAGACGAGCACGCCGACCCCGGATGCCAGGAGTGCGACACCGATATAGAGCAGCCAGTTGCGGGACTTGCGGGGGCCTCGCGGTTCGTGGGGGCTGCTCATGATGCCCGATCCTAGCCAGATCGAGCCGAGCGCGAGTGACGTGCGTGTTACAGGAGGGTTATCCCTTGTCTGCGGGTGTTGTGAGGGGGCATCCGCCGCTCGCGACGACGCCGCTGCCCCCGATTGTCGGCGTCATGATCGCTTCGAGCGTCGGGGTCTGCGGAGTGCGGACCTGGATCGTGGCGGTAGCCGTTTCGCCGGGGTTGAGGTTGGTCTCCCAGACGAGGACTGGTCTGCCGTCATGAGTTCCCTGGCCGAAGCCGGGAGTGGATCCGACTCCCCCCGAGGTGCTCGAGACGAGTTCTGACCCCTCAGGGAGGTAGAGGTACGCCACGGTGCGCGCTACCCCGGGATCGACGCCGAAGCTCCCGCCACCGGTGATGTATCGCGGCAGGCTCGTCGCGGCATCTGCGGGAGCTGTGCTCGTCAGGGACACGGTGAGAGTCGCAAGCTGCTCCCCGCTGCTCGCGGTGCACCAGCCGACCGCTGATGCAGCCTGCATGTAGTAGTCCATCTTTGAGCCCGTGCCGTCATTGAGGTATGCCCCGAACGCGGTGGTCTCGGCATCCGTCACCGGCAGTGTCCCCTGCAGCGAGGTGCCGTCGAGCATGGCCTGTTCGTCGGGGTTGGCGCTCCAGAAGAAGAGGCGGCGCTCGTTGCCCGCTCGGACGAGGGCGTTCACCAGTTGGGCCGGCTCTGCTGAGCCGTCGGCGATCGTCTGGAAGACCGCGGCTGCTGTTGCGGCGAAGAAGGCATCCTGATCGCGCGGATCCGGGTAGCGCAGGTACACATCGTTCAGGAGCAGTTGCACTGCGTTCTCGCTCGTGAGCTGCTCCCCGGTGGGGAGGGTCACAGGGCCGGTCGCCTTCAACAGGTACGACAGGGTGACGGGATCGAGGGCGAAGACGCCGTCGACGTTCACCCCCGTCTCTCGGAGCCACATCTCGCGGGCGAGGGGGCCATCGATCGTGTAGTCGGGGATCTGGGTGACGTTCTGGATGTAGAGACCGGGCTTGTCGACGAAGATGCCCAGGAGCTCGTCCGACAGGGGGAGTACGGGCTCGGTGTACCGGGTGAAGTCGGATGAGGAGCCCTGGTCGGTGAGGTCCATGCGGCCGGCGTCCGTGTGGATCATCGCCATTGCTCCGACGATTCCGCCGAGCGAGCGCCACTCGGCGTTGTTCTGGAACATCACGAGGTAGTTGCGAGGGCCCTCGGCGCCGAGCGCGAGAGGAAGGAGCTGGGAGGTGCGGCGCAGCGCGTCGGCCGCGGTGAGTCCATCGGTCAGGAGCTCACTGACGTCGCTGACGGGGGTTGCCAGTGCCGGGAGTAGCTGCGTCGTGTCGATCGCATCGACGGATGCTGACGCTGCGGCGAGACTGTCGGTTGCGGTGGTGGCGACATCCGCGAGGTTTGCGATGGCGGCGACATCGAACGCGCCGCCATTCGGTCGAAGGGTGTCGAGCGAGAAACTCGAGGCCGCCTGCGCGAGGGGCTCGAGGGCGGTGGTGGCGACGTCGTCGACCGATGCGATGACGGTGGCGGTCGCAGCCAGCTGCGGACCGAACCACGGCAGATGCTCGGCGGCGCCCCATACCGGGTCGGAGGTGAGGGAGCGGGCTGCTGCAGTGTCTGCGGTCAAGGTCGGGACGGCCGCGGCTACCGCAGCGGGGTCGGTGAGGGAGTCGGCAAGCTTCTCGGCCGCGCGCTGCGCGTCGGCGACATGGCCGTACGCGAGGGCGCCGCGGATGCCGATCCACGCTGCACCCGCCACGCCGAGGATCAGGATGGCGCCGAGCACCGATGCGAACACGATGCCAGCTGTGCGTTCGCGGCGGTGACGCTTGCGCGACCGCACCCGGCGAGACTTCTCGGTATCCACCGCACGGCGCGCGGCAGCGATCTCGTCATCGCTCGCGCCCTCGGGCGTCGCCGCGTCGTCAGTCATGCTCGGATGCCTTCCTGTCTTCAGGGAAGCCTATTCGTCCGTACCCGAGTACACGATGAGAGGCAACCGCTAGACCTGCCGTAACACGCGCCCTCTAGGGTGGGGTGCTGGGCGACGAGCTGAGGGACGGAGGGATCGGGCCCCATGGTGACGGCGAACGCGACGACCCAGCGTGTCTGGGTGGACGCGGCGGCGACCCCAGACGCTGCGGCCGGTCCCGTCGGCTGGATGGATGTCGTCACGCTGGCCGAAAAGGCCGTCGGGGTGACGTTCACCTACGATCCGACCTACCTCGCGCGACCGGATGCCTACGTGGTGTCGCCGGAGTTGCCGCTGGCGCCAGGACCTCGGGTCCTCAGGTCGATGCCCGGGGCGTTCGTCGATTCCAGCGCCGACTCGTGGGGGCAGAAGCTGATTCGCCGACAGCTGCGCGCCGAGGGTGTGACCCTTCTCTCGGAGGTCGATGCTCTCGTGGGTGTGTCGGATGAGGCGCGCACCGGCGCCTTCCGATTCCGTGAGGAGCCGAGTGCGGACGACGAGGAGGCGTACGTCGCGGGCCGCGCTGCGCGGGTTCCCGTCGTGCTCGACCTGCGCGAGCTTCGGGCAGCAGCGGATCGGACCCGCGCGGGGGCCTCCTCGAGCGAGCAGGCGATCGCGGAGCTCCTGGATGCCGGCACGGCCGTGCTCGGCGGCGCCAGGCCCAAGGCTCTCGTGCGGCGGAAGGGTCGCGCGCTGCTCGCGAAGTTTCCGGCACCGGATGACGAACACGACGCGATCCGGTGGGAGGCGGTTTCGCTGAACCTCGCGCACGCTGCCGGTCTTGCCACCTCTCGGGTGCGCACGATCGAGATCGGAGAGCACGCGGTGTTGCTGGTCGATCGATTCGATCGCGTCGGGAAGGCGGACTCGGTGGTCCCAACGAAATCCGGGGACGCCGGGGAGTTGCGGATTCCATATTGGTCGGCGCGTACCGCGACCGGGGATGGGCGCGACTATCTGGATGTCGCGCGCGTCATCCGTGGCATGGATGCGACGCGCGATGTCGTCCGTGCCCAGTTGCGTGATCTGTGGCGACGCGTGGCCTTTGCCGTCGCCGTCCACTGCACCGATGACCACCTTCGCAACCTGGGATTCTTGCGGCGGGAGTCAGCGTGGCGGCTGTGTCCGGTGTTCGATATCGAGCCCGATCCGGTGCAGGAGCGGTTGCGGTCGACCGCGATCGTGGGGGTGGTCGACCCGGATGCCGCGCCGGCGGCTCTTGTCGCGCTGGCCGGGGAGCTCGGGATCAAGACGTCGTCGTGGCGGCGCTCGCTTGCCCAGGTGCTCGTCGCGGTGGAGTCGTGGCCGGATGTCGCGAAGCGGGTGGGGCTTGCCGAGGACGAGTTCGCGGCGATGGATGCCGCCATCGGCCATCGCCGCGATGCGCTCGCGAAGCTCCTGACCTGACCCGACCTGACCTGGCCGGAGCCGGGAGGCTCAGGAAACGGCGAGCGGGGCGATAACGGCGGCGACGAGTTCGCTTGGATCGCGAACGAGGGTGAAATCCCCGGCATCCGGAACGACGCCCGGGGCCGCGTACCCCAGCGTGACGATGCCCGGCTGGCTCGCGCGGGCGCGCGCGAGGAACGCTTCGATCGCGGCGAGGTCGCTGTCGGCCACGATGCCGAACACCAGCGCGGTGTAGGTGCCAGCTGACAGGTAGGCCAGGGCGGCATCCGCATGCCTCGTCTTGAGGACCGCGGTGCCGAGCTTTTGCAGGGCGATCGTCTCAGACATGCTCGTGTCGGGGTCGTCGTCGACCCACAGCACGCGTCCCGGGTGCACGCGCTCTGGGAGTTTCGGCGTGACCCCGGCGCCTTGTCCGCGGGCAGCATGTGCTTCGCGCAGCTGCGTCGCGACAGCCTCGCGGTCGTCGGGCGCGAGGGCGATCTCGATGGTCGACAGTCGCTGCGCGGGGACGCGGACGGTGGAGGTGCGGCGGATCCAGAGGATGACGCCAACGAGGGCCATGACGACGATCACGCCCACGAAGCCGAGGACGAGCGTCACGAAGCCGGTGTCGATCTGCATGAGGTCAGTATGCCCGGTCGGCGCCGGAGAAACTCGGTGAATCATGCCTCGCAAGCGGTCGGCGCCGGCAATAGGGTGAGGGCATGACCGACATCCCTGCCAGCGCCGAGCCATCTGCCCCCGAGACGTCCACGACGATCGTTGTGGGTGCGACAAGTAAGCCGGGCTCGCGACGCGCCATCGAGTGGGCAGTCGCGCGTGCCGCGAGCACGGGCGCCCGCCTGGAGTTGCTTTCCGTGGTCGGGGGCGCCGTGGGTGCCGTCGGTGAGCAGGAGGTCGTGCAGCGCGCCGTCGACTACGAGGAGGCGTTTCTTCGGAACGAGGCAGCGGCGCTGTCTTCTCGTGGCATCGACGTCACGGTTCGGGTGACACACGGGAACCCGACGAAGGAGCTCGTCGAGACGTCAGCGGATGCCGCGCTTTTGGTGATCGGCAGTGATCACACCGGGGGCGTCGACAAGCATCGCGGGCCGCACGGCACACGGATCGTCGCCGGGGCTCACTGCCCCGTCGTGGTTGTGCCCGACATCGACACGACCGGGCGCACGGGAGTGGTCGTCGGAGTGGACGGTTCGGAGGTTTCGAACGCGGCGCTCGCTTTCGCTGCCGCCGAGGCATCGCGGTTCGCCGAGCCGCTCACTGTGGTGTCGACGTGGATGCCGGTCGTCTATACCGGCGACATCGCGCCCTACCCCGACATGTACCTGACGGATCTGCAGGGTACGACGGAGGCTTTCGCGCAGTCGATGGCCGATGAGGTGCGAAAGGACCACCCGCACCTCGAGATCGTCGTACACGTGGACGAGGGGGATCCCGCCACCGTGATCGCTGAGGTGGCGGCATCCGCTCGCCTTGCGGTTGTCGGAACCCACGGGCGCACCGGGTTCGCCCGGTTCCTGTTGGGGTCGGTCAGCACCCAGGTGCTCGACCATCTGACGACGGTCACCGCAGCGGTGCGCTGACCTCGCGGCTCGACTGCCGGGAGACGACAAGGCCCCCGGCTCGATCTGGGGGGCTGTCGAGCCGGGGGCTGTACGCGAGACGCGTACCTTCGCTGCGGATGAGTGACCCGAAACACTCAGCGCGCGGTCTTGCCACGATGAGAATGGCATGGTTCGGGACCTCGCGCCCGGGGGTTGTCAACGGCACGTCCCGGATGCCATAATCCGCCGCCCGGGCGCGGGGGCCGGCTCAGCGGCCGAGCAACCTGCCGACCACGCTCGGAAGCTCACCGGGGGTGGTGACCACCTGGTCGTGCGGCAGTTCTGGCGCACCGGGGCCGGTCACGATGGCGCCCGGGGCGTAGGCGATCGTCGGGACGCCGGGATAGTTGCGGCGCACCGTCCGGATGAAGTCGGCGGCAGTCATCGCGTCGCCCTCGCGGCCGCAGTCGGTCACAACCAGGAGGTACTTCTCGGCCGCGAGGTATGCCAGGGCTGCTTCGCAGTGCCGAGCAACGGTGACAGTGAGACCCATCCGGTGCAGGGCCACGACATCGGGAACGTGGCTGTCAGGGTCGTCGTCGACCCAGAGCACCCGCCCGAGGCGGAAAACGGATGTTTGAGAGGTGCGGGGAGGCGTGGCGTAGGTCTGCTTGTATCCCGCCCCCGGTGCTGCCGTGGCAACTGGTGCTGTGGCGGGGGGCGCCAGCGCCGGTGCGGGCGGGGGCGCCGGGGCGGCCGGGGGGACGGGGACGTACGCGGGCGCTGCCTGCGCTGGGGCCGGTGCTGCCGCGACCGGCTCATCGCCTGCCGGGTAGGCAGGTGCCTGGTATTCCGCGGGCAGCGGCGGCACGGGTGGTTGTGCGGGCTGCTCGGGGGCGTAGGCGGCTGGGGCAGGACCGAACGCGGCGCTTGCCACGTTCACGGGTTGCGCTGACGGGTTTGGTGCGTAGACGTATTCGGTGGTTCCCTCGGCGAACTGGGGTGCCTGGGGTTGCTGCTGGTACGCCGCTTGCGGGATGGCATACGGGTGAGTCATCGGCGTTCCGGTCACGGGTCGCGGTCCGGCTACCGTTCGGACCGTCGCTGTCGTGACGGCGGGACTGCTCATGTCGGGGTAGCGCGGCATGCGCTGGACGGGTTCTCGACGATCTGAGGTGGCCTCGGCCTTGTTGCTCTCCCACATCGCCCAGCCCACGACGAGTCCCAGCACGGCGACGACGCCGAAGCCGATCATGAGGGTGATGAGTGAATTACTGTCCATGTGCGAACCTGGTGCTGAGTCAGGGTGAGCCGTGTTGCGTGCTCTCGGGTTGAGCACTATTGTCTGCGATCCACGTGGCGCGGCAAGACAAACTGTGCGAACTCTCATCTGAGTCAGGAGAGATCCCCGGCTTTTGCGTCGTTTCCGGACGATTTCGAGCGCGAAAGCTACGTCGGACGGCGTAGGTTCAGCCGCCTACCGGGTGCGATTGTTACGACCGCGAGCCCAGTACGCGGCTGCGGCAGCGGTCATGATCGCAAGCATCACCACCGTCGTGAGGCTCGCTTCCAGTCCGAACAGGCCGCCCGAGACGAGGGGATTGGCATCCGTCGTCTCACCGACCGTCAGGAGCGAGTGCTCTGCGGGTATGCCCGAGACCGGGATGCCGAAGAGGCTGTTCTGTGCCCAGTTCCAGGTGGCGTGGAACGCGATGACGCCCCACAGGCCGCCTTCGCTGAGCGCCCAGAACCCGAGGAGCAGGGAAACGAGGACGAGGGAGAGGACCGAGAAGATGTTCATCCCCGTGTTGAGGGAGTGCGCGAGCGTGAAGAAGGCTGTCTGAGCGATCATCGCGCCGAGGATGCCGAAGCGCGGCATCCAGGACTGGAGGAGGTATCCGCGGGAGATGAGTTCTTCGGCGCCCCCCTGGATCGTGAAGGCGACGAGAGCGAAGATCACCCATCCGAGCGCCGTCCAGGCGGCGTAGCTCCCGTCGGGAGTCTGGAAGAACTGCATGTTGCCGGTGAGGACCGCGACCCCGACCGCGAGGGACATGGCGCCGACGGCGATCGCCGCCCCGCGGGCGATCTGACGCGGGGCGGCGGACCGGGAGCGGAAGCCGATACTCGCGAATGCGCGCCGTTCCTTGAATCGCAGCCACACCCACAGCAGGATCCACACCGGGAGGAAGGCGAGAGAACTCGCGATCGTGAGGCTGAGAGCCGTGATGCCCGGAATGAAGGCGAGCAGGATGCTGGTGGCCATCACCGATGCGAAGAGGACGATCGCGACGATCGAGCCCACGAGCGGGCCGGTGGGGCGCTGTGCTTCGCGCATCGCGCCGGCGAAACTGTCACGGTGGGTGTCGGTCACGGAAGGCCTCCCGGGTCGGTGGTCCCGACCGACCCTAGCGAATGGGCACCGGATGCCCCAGGTCTTGTGGCGCGGGCCGGTGTGGGCTAGGGCGACCAAAGTGCCGCATCAGCGGGCGGCGCGGCCGAGGAGGGCCGCCTTGGCGGACTTCATGACGATCGCGATGTCGCCGATGAGGCTCCAATTCTCGACGTAGGAGAGGTCGAGGCGCACCGCGTCTTTCCACGCGAGGTTGTCGCGGCCGCTGACCTGGGAAAGGCCCGTGATGCCGGGCTTCACGAGGAAGCGGCGCAGGGAGGCGTCGGTGTAGGTCTCGACCTCGCTCGGCAGCGGGGGGCGCGGGCCGACGAGGGACATGGTCCCGCCGATGACGTTGAACAGTTGCGGGAGGTCGTCGAGGGTGTGGCGATGCATCCATCTGCCGAGCGCCGTCGTGGACACGGTGTCGTCGACGCCGCCGCGAGTGGTGCGGAAGGCGAGCATCCGGAACGGACGGCCGTGGTAGCCGATGCGGGTCTCGCGGACGCACACCGTGCCGGGTGATGAGAGCTTCACGGCGAGGGCGAGGATGCCGAGCACGGGGCTGATCACGATCACGGCGCCGAGCGACCCGATGAGGTCGGCCATGCGCTTGCCGAAGCGTTGACCAGGTGAGAACCGCGGTGTCTCGACGTGGACGAGCGGCAGGCCCGAAACCGGACGAGTGTGGATGCGGGGGCCGGCGACGTCGGCGATGCCGGGTGCAAGCAGGAGATGTTGGCGGCCGGTTTCGAGGCTCCAGGAGATCTGCTTGACCTTCTCGGGCGGGAGGGCGTCGCTGCTGGTGACCAGCACAGTGTCGGCGCCGGTGTCGGCGAGGACGCGGGTGAGGTCGTCGAAGCTGCCGAGGATGGGGATGCCGGCATCCGTTGTCGCGATGGCCGTTGCGGGGTCGTCGGGTGGGAGGCAGGCCCCGACGACGAGGTAGCCGGTGTCGCGGCGACGCTGCAGCTCAGCGCCCACCTGGGCGACTGAGGCCGGTGAGCCGATGAGGATGACGCCGGAGGCGCACTTGCCGACGCGGCGTTTGGCGACGAGCCACTGTCGCCAGAGCCATCGGATGAGAAGGAGCAGCAGGATGCCGGCGGGGAGGCTGATGAGCAGGTAGCCGCGGGCGATGTCGATGCGGAACAGGAAAGCAACGATCGCGATGACCCCGAACAGGACCAGGGATGAGTCGACGACGCGGACGTATTCAGTCATGCCGGTACCGACGACGCCGGGTGTGCGGGTGTCGGCGAGGCTCAGAGCGAGCAGCCAGAGCGCGATGAGGATCGCCGAGGCCAGCCAATACGACACGGCGGTGAAGCGCAGGTCGCGCAAGAGGGAGAGCTGCGCGTTGCCGGTGCCGAACCACACGATCTGGGTACCGTAAACGACCCACACCAGAACGACGGCGTCACTGATCAACAGTCGTGTGCGGTAACTCTCATGCCACGGTCGTGGCTCACCCGTGGAGCGCACCTCTCCAGCCTTGCATACGCCGGTTGTTCACCGGCGCGACACCGGGCGTCTGCTGCCGTGAGGTGACTCAGCCCGAGTAACCGCCGTAGCGGGCGATCGTGGTGAGGAACTGGAGGGTTGCGAGGGTGATCTGGGCAGAGATCACGACTCCGACGATGATGCCGACCACCTGCGCTGCGATGAGGCCCCAGAGGGGAGCCCAGCCGGTGCCGGTGCGGCGGATCGCGACGACGATGCGCCCGATGGGGTAGACGATCGACAGGAAGATCCACGGCCACGGGAAGGGGCGGTCGATGCCGCGCTGTTGCAGTTCACGCTGGTCCAGGTAAGCGAACCAGGCGCTGAAGCCGTAGATCGCGAAGCCGAAGAGCGTGATCGCCCACCACCACGGCGAGAAGAAGATGTCGAACGGCTGCATGAACATCCGCATGTCGGGCATGTTGTCGGGCTGCGCGTAGGAATTGAACGCCATCCAGCCCTGCATTGCGAACATGGAGCGCCAGGGCACCAGGAGCGCCAGCAGGGATGAGGCCAGCGGCAGCAGCACGATGAGCCAGATCCAGACCGTGTTCGTGTCGACGCCGGGGCTCTTGCGTGGCTCCGGTGCGACCATCGGGACAGCCGCCGGCTGCGCCACGGGGTTGGGTGCTGGGTTTGGCGCGGACGTGTGGGCGGTCCAGGTGGCGCCGTCCCAGAAGCGCAGGATGCCGGGCGTCTGGGGGTCGGGGTACCAACCGGCTTGCGGCTGTTGCGGCGTCGACATGAGTGTGCTCCCGTTCGCGAGTTCCGTCCCCACTCTAGGTCGGTGACGGGACTCGCGTGAGGGGGCTAACCCCCGGGTTCGCGGCTTACTCCATCGCTAGTGCAGGTCGAGGGTGCCCCATTCGCCGGGTGCGGGGAGTTCGGCGTAACTGACCGCGACGCCGTCTGGTCCTACGGATGCCGCGCAGACCAGGAGCGAGAGCGTCGGGTAGCCCAGGGGCCGGTTGTCGCGGATGATGGCACGCTCGTCGACGGGGCCGAGGGCGGTGCTGCGCTCGAGGATCTCTAGCCAGGGTCGGTACCACTCGTCACCCGACTCCGGTTCGGCGAGGCGGAAGTGCTCGAGCCAATGGGAGATGCGGGCGGTGGCCGGGTCGTCGACGTCGTCGTGGGCGATCATATGGATGCCGGGTTCGATCTCGGTCTCGCGGCGGTGGGCGCCGTCCCACGAGATGACGCGGGCGGAGGTGGCGTCGACCTCGAGCAGGTTGAAACCGCGCATCGCGGGGTGCTTGCCGGGGGAGGTGCCGAGGACCGCGTCGAGGGGGAGGGTGCCGCGCGAGACGACCGCGGAATCGGGGAGGTCATCGCCGCCGGCGCGGTTGAGCAGGACGGCGAGGCGGTGGGTGTCGGCATCCGCTGCCAGCCAAGCGCCACCGGCGCGGATGTCTTGCACACCGAGGATCGAGGGGTGCTGTGGCCACCAGTGTCCGAGCGGGTTCCAGGGGCGGGTGGGGTCTTCGTCACGGATCGCGAGGAGGCGTACGGGCGTGCCCGGGTCGGTGGGGACGTCGATGATGACAGTGCACATGGGGGTTCCCTGCGACAGTCGTGGAAGACTGGGCGCGTGTTCGTAGTCGTCGGTGTCACGGGCGGAATCGCCGCATACAAGACGGTACATCTGGTCAGGCGCCTGATCGGCGAGGGCCATGAGGTGCACGTCGTGCCCACCGAGGATGCCTTGCGGTTCGTCGGGAAGCCCACGTGGGAGGCGATCAGTCGGAATCCCGTGACGACGTCGGTGCATGAGGATGTCGCGACGGTGCGGCACGTGTCGCTCGGGCAACGGGCGGATCTCGTGATCGTCGCGCCTGCCACCGCGAACACGCTCGCGAAGATGGCTTCTGGACTCGCCGACGACTTGCTCGGAACAACGCTGCTGGCGACCACCGCACCGGTGGTGGTGGCGCCGGCGATGCACACGGAGATGTGGCGGCATCCGGCGACGCAGCAGAACATGCGGGTGTTGCGCTCGCGCGGCGTGCACGTCGTCGGGCCCGCCGATGGTCCGTTGACCGGCGGCGATTCCGGGCCGGGGCGGATGAGTGAGCCGGATGAGATCGCGGATGCCGCGCTCGCGGTGGTCGCCGCGGCGGTGTCCGGGCGGGCTCAGGATCTTGCCGGGTTGCGGGTTGTCGTGTCGGCGGGTGGGACGCGCGAGCCGCTGGATCCGGTGCGGTTCCTGGGGAACCGGTCGAGTGGACGGCAGGGGGTTGCGCTCGCGGTCGCGGCCGCCGACCGGGGCGCCGAGGTGACGCTCGTCGCGGCGCACATCGACGGCGAGGTGCTCGGTGGGCTGAGCGATCGCGTGAGGGTCGTGTCGGTGGGGACGGCGCTGGAGATGCGGGATGCCGTGACTGACGCGGCATCCGTGGCCGATGTCGTCGTGATGGCGGCGGCGGTTGCCGACTATCGGCCGGCCGAGGTCGCCGAGTTGAAGCTCACGAAGGAGACCCAGGGGGATCGCGTGACCCTGGAGCTCGTCGAGAATCCCGACATCGTGGCGGGCCTTGCGGCGGGGCGGAGTCCGGGGCAGACGATCGTGGCGTTCGCGGCCGAGACCTCGACCGGTGAGGAGTTGTTGCAGCGGGCGCGACGAAAGCGTGAACGCAAGGATGTCGATCTTCTCGTCGTGAACGAGGTCGGATGGACTCGTGGATTCGAATGCGCGGACAACGAGGTTGTCGTGATCGATCGCTCGGGTGATGTTGCGGCGCAGGCTTCGGGGTCGAAGCGTGAGGTTGCGGATGCCGTCTGGGATGCGGTGGTGGCTGCTCGGCTGTAGCTGTAGCTGTAGCTGTAGCTGACGCGTGCGCGGATGGCTGGGTGCTATTCGCCCGAGGGCTCGCCCCAGACGCGGCGGCTGAGTGCGGCGATGTCTTTGTCGAGATGGTCGATGCGGGTGCCCATCGCGTCGAACCGCGCGTTCATTTCTGCGCGGAGTCCGCTGATCGATGCATCCATTTCGCCGCGGAGTCCGTCGAAGCGGCCGTTCATCTCGCCGCGCAGCCCGCTCATCTCGCCGCGCAGACCGCCGATCGACGCGGTCATCGTGCGGGTGAGGAGGGTCGTCATGACTGTCATACCACCGAGCATCAGGGTGGCGAAGAGGCCGATGAGAACCCAGCTCTGCGGTTCGGTCACGGCGGTCACCTTTCCAGTGTGCGGTAGGTCACATCAGGATGCCAAGGTTTCCCTTAAATTGACTTATACGCTGCTATAGTCAATTCCGATGAGTCGTGCAGACGGCTCCCTCCCTCCGCTATTCCCTCAAGGAGTCTCATGACTACTCGCCTGTCTTCGTCGCGCCTTCGCCCGCCGTGGGTGCGAACTGCCGGCATCCTGATCGCCACCGGTGGGGTGCTGCTGACTGCGGCTACCGCGCTGGAAGTGTGGACCGATGTCGCCACCGCTGCCACAGCCGCGACGGCGTTCTGGATCCTGTTCCTCGCGAGCACGCTCGCTCATGTCGTTGCGATGGTTGCGCTGGCGCTCGGCCGAGGTGATGGGGCTGGCGCTGTCGGTGCGTCACTCGTTGGCAAGGTCGCGCTGCTCGGATTCGGGGCGACGTTCCTGGCGAACCAGAGTATGTATCTGCTCGTCGCCTATTTGCTGCCGGATGCTGAGGTCGGGGCCGGGGGAGCCGAGGTGTTCCTCTTCGCGATGAGCGCGGTTCAAGGCATCCTGTTGCTGGTCGGCGGTGCGATGATCGCGGCGGTCGGTGTGCTGCAGGGCGCGGCGCGGTGGGCGATCCTCGTGTTGGCGCTCGTCGGCATTGCGCTCGGCATAACGATCAACGCGAGCGACAGTCAGGCTGTGCTCGCGACGGCGTACTTCGTGTCGACGATCGCGCAGATCATCGCCGGTCTCGTGATCGCCCGTGCGCGCGTGCGGGTGGCGACGAAGTAGCGTTCTGTCGTGGCTCGTAGCTATCACTCACCCCAACGGCAAGCCGTAGCAGCGGCGACCCGCGCGAGCATCGTCGACGCTGCAGGTCGGCTGTTCATCCGTGATGGCTATGTGGCGACCTCGATCAAGGCGATCGCTGCTGAGGCGGGCGTGTCGGTGCCGACGGTGCATCTGAACGGGCCGAAGCATGCCCTGCTGATCGCCGCGTTCGAGCGCACGTTCGCCGGTGATGAGGGGCGTCATTCGCTGACCGAGCGGCCGGCGCTGATCGAGATCATGAGTGAGCCCGACACCGACACGGCGATCGCGCGGTATGTCGACTTTCTCATCGATGCGAACGAGCGGTCGGCGGGGATCGTGCGGGCGATGCTTGCCGCAGCTGACAGTGATGACGAGGTGCGTACCGCGTATCTCGATCTCGAGCAACGGCGGCATCGCGACATGACGATCGCCGCGGGGTGGTTCCTAGATCGCGGTCGCATCCGTGCCGATCAGATCGCGCTCGCCGCTGACGTGTTGGGGCTTCTCACCGGTGCGGATCCGTGGACGCACTTCACCGTCGTGCGCGGGTGGGATGTCGCAACGTACCGAGTCTGGCTCATCGCCCAGCTCGTGCATCTTGCCGAGAATCTCGGCGCCACTTCTTAGGCCGGCTGCGGCGTTGTCGCGGGCGGGTTGATTTCTCTGGAGAGAACAATGACTTCTTCCGCGCTGCTGTGCAGCATGCCCGCCGTCGGGCACGTGGGTCCGCTTCTGGTCGTCGCGCAGGAGCTCAAGCGCCGTGGCTGGGATGTGCGGATGCTGACGGGCAAGAACTATGCCCGGATGGTGACGCAGGCCGGCATCCGTTTTCTGGAGCTGCCGCCCGAAGCCGACACGCTCGATGGGATCGGTGCGGGCGATGACGAGCGCGATCGAGGGCTTGCGACGATCAACCGTGGTGTGGAGCGTGCGTTCGTTGAGCCGGCGGGGCCTGCGGCGGTGCGGCTCGAGGAGATCCTGCGGGAGGAGCCCGCGGATGTCGTGCTGCACGATATGACGTTCTTGGGAGTGCAGACCCTGTTCAATCGCCCGCGGACTCGGCGCCCGGTGACGGTGATGTGCGGGATCGGTCCCGCAGGGTTCTCGAGTCGTGACACGGCCCCGTATGGGCTCGGGATCACGCCGCTGCGGGTTCCGGTGGTCAATCGCCTTCGCAACGCGGTGCTCGGGGTGACGGCGCGGATGGTGTTGCGACCTGTTCATCAGGCGATGGATCGGTTTCTTGCGAGCGTGGGTGCGCCGCAGCTGAAGGGCGCGTTCTTCATGGATGCGCTCTCGCGCAGCGATCTGCTGGCGCAGTTCACCGTTGCGGAGTTCGAGTATCCCCGCAGTGATGCGCCGTGGAACCTGCGCTTCTATGGGCCGATGGCGACGGCCGTGACCCAGCCGACGCCGGCGCCTGCGTGGTTCGACGATCTGGATCCGGCGCTGCCGCTGGTGCATGTGACGCAGGGGACTGTCGCCAATACTGACTACAGCGAGGTCATCATCCCGACTCTGGAGGCGCTCGCCGATCGGCCAGTGCAGGTTGCGGTGACCACGGGTGGTCGAGATGTGTCGACGCTTCCGCCGTTGCCGGCCAACGCGTTCGCGGCGAGCTATTTGCCGTATGACGAGCTGCTTGCGCGCACGAGTGTGCTGGTGACCAACGGGGGCTATGGCGGGCTGCATCACGCGATGCGCCACGGAGTGCCGATCGTGATTGCGGGGGATTCGGAAGACAAGGTCGAGACGTCGGCGCGTGTGCAGTACGCGCGTGTGGGAGTCAATCTGCGGACGGGTCGGCCGGGGCCAGATGCCGTGAGGGCTGCGGTCGAGCGGATTCTGGACGACCCGCGCTATGCCGCGAATGTGCAGCGGATCGGGGATGCGATTGCGGTGGCGCCGGGTGCGCCCGGGCTCGTGGATGACATCGAGCGGCTGCTTGCCGTGCGCGCTGCTCAGGGGTAGGGGAGGTGGGTCACTCGCCCGAGGGCTCGCCCCAGGCGCGGCGGCTGAGTGCGGCGATGTCTTTGTCGAGGTGATCGATGCGGGTTCCCATCGCGTCGAACCGGGCGTTCATTTCTCCACGGAGGCCGTTCATCTCGACCCTGAGCCCGTCGAAGCTGCCATTCATCTCGCCGCGCAGCCCGCTCAGAGTACCCAGCTCTGCGGTTCGGTCACGGCGTTCACCGTCCCAGTGTGCGGTAGGTCAGATCCGGATGCCAAGGTTGCCGTGCTGCCGGGAGTGGGCAAGGCGGCCTGGGGCTGTACGGCGGATCGGATGGCGCTGGGGAGGAACCCACACCCGGTGTCTGCCCGGGGAGTTTGGGGCCGCGAGAGTCGACTGCCACGACCTTGATGCCGTCGGCTCGGCGATAGGAGAGGCCGGATGCGGTGATGACCGTGAGGACCGGTGAGGTGCTGATGTCGATGAAACAGGCTGGGTGGCCTGTCTCGAGCGGCCCAGTCCTCAGTTGTATGTCGCACGGTCGTCAAGTTGGGCTTGGGCAGCGCGGCGTCGCCGGATGGTGCGGGGTTCAGAACGGTGCGTCGGATGGGCAGCGCGGAGTGCCCGCGCGGCCGGTACGTCAGAACGGTGCGTCGGAGGCGTCGGCGGGTGCGGCATCCGGGGGTGGGGGTGCGCTCGGGTCGTATGGGTCGGGCGCGAAATGAACCCCGGGTGTGGGCGGGTAGTCGGTGTAGGTGGTTCCGATCGGTGAGGTCCATTCGAGGATGCCGCCCTCGAGCTGTCTGACTTTCCAACCGGCGAATTGCTTCATCGAGTGATGTCGTTGACAGAGGTGGGCGAGGTTGCAGACATCCGTCTTGCCGCCAAGCGCGTGATCGATCGTGTGGTCGACTTCGCAGCGGATGGCGGGGAGGCGGCATCCGGGGAATCGGCAGTGCCGGTCGCGGGCTCGCAGGTGCCGGTCGATGGCGGCGGTGCGCTGGTAGCCGTTGGTGTGGAGGACGACACCGGTGACGGGGTGGGTGACGAGGCGTTCCCACCAGGTGTCGCAGGCTTCGGCGATGGCGCGGGCGGTTTCGGCATCGATCGGGGAGTAGCCGACGATGTCGGCCGGCTCTGCGTGGCCGTTCTCGTCGCCCTCGGGCTTAAGTAGGCTGAGGGCTGGAACGACGACCTGGATCTTCGCGCGGATCGCGCCGAGTGTGCCGGGTCCGTCGCCGGTGATGGTGGGGTCGGCGAAGGGGGATCCGGTGAGAAGGATGTCGGCGGCGATGTCGGCGCGGATCTGAGCCCGGGTGCGGGTGTCGGTGGCGAGGATGTCGGCCGGGATTCGGGCGTCATCGTCTCCCGGAGCGCCCGCTGCAGCCTTCGCTGCGTTGCGCACGTCGATGACGACCGTGGTCATCTGGTTCATGCGGTCGTCAATGCCCGCGATGACCGGGGTGGGGCCGATCAGGAGTAGTGACGACATCCCGTCGGGCAGGCGACTGGTGGTGACGCGACGGTCTTCCCGCGCGGAGGCATGCCGCTCGGCGAAGCTGCGGGGATGCATCCGCTGGGCGAGGATTTCGAGCTCGGCCTTGACGCGGCCGACGGTGTCGCGCCGGCATCGCTCGAGCGCTTCGGCTTCGAAGGCGGCGACGGCTTCGTCGGGGAGGTCGGCTGCGGCATCCTGAATCGCATAGACGTGCTGGCGGGTGATCTCACCCAGGCCGCGCGCCTCAAGGGTGCCGGGGTAGCGGTCGGCGAGCCGTTCGGCTTCGCCGATCTGGCGTTGCATCGACCGGTCGGACACGCGCGCCGGCACCCCGATCGTGGCGGCGATGCTGCGAAGCGCCATATCGTGCTCGCGCACCCGCGATGGCTTGCCCGCTGCAATCTCGCGAGCCAGTTCGCCGGCTCGAGCCAGAGCGCGGACGCGGGCTGCTTCGGCGGCGGCAAGCGCGGCATCGGCCCGCTGAAAGGCGGCAAGGATCGAGGCCAGCTCGGCGGTCTGCGCCTCGCTGAACTCAACGACCCCGTTCGAATGCATGTACTAATCATGACACTGACCTCCGACATTGGAGACCCGCTGACATGAACTGGGGATAAGTCGCGAATAAGCGAGCCTCATAGGCTGCAGGTTCATCGCCGGATCACGCCGAAAATAGTACATAAGTACGATACATGGCTGTAGGCAACGCACAGCATCACCCCGGCTGACAAAGCGACTGTCAGGAGTGCACTAGCTCCGCATCCGTCGGGGCTCGTACTGTATGCCCATGAGTCAGGATGGTGCGCGCGCGACTCGGAGCACGCCCGAGAGTCAGTTCCAGACGATGGTCGACAATCTGCCCGCGAAGACCGGAAAGTCGCTCGAGGAGTGGTTTCAGGTGTTGGATACCGCGGGAACCCTGTCGCACGGGGAGGCGATGACCTACCTGAAGTCGGAGCACGGTATGACGCACGGCTTTGCCAATCTGGTGGTCAGTCGCTTCCGCGCTCGCGGCCAGGAAGCTCCGAATGACGAGCAGCTCGTGGCGGCGCAGTATTCCGGCGCGAGGGCGGCGTTGCGGCCGATCCTTGATCGGATCGTGGCGGTGGTCGAAGGTTTTGGTGAGGATGTCGAGATCGCGCCGAAGAAGACGGGGGTGTCGCTGCGGCGCAGCAAGCAGTTCGCGCTCGTGGAGGTGCCGAGTGCCGCGCGGGTTGCGCTCGGTCTCAACCTGCGGGGAATGCCGGGAACTGACAGGTTGCGCGAGGTCACCGGCATGTGCACCCACCGGGTCAATCTGGTGTCGGCAGACGGTGTTGACCCAGAGGTGGTGGGGTGGCTGCGCGAGGCTTATGGTCGCGCCTGAGCGGCGTGTGTGATCGGTTCGGGGCGGCGCTCGACCCCCGAAGTGCTCGCGGTGAGGGGCCGCATGGGCCCGTTTTCTGCTTCCATATACCTATGTCGGAAGGTCTCGGGGGGCTACCGTCTGTCTTGACGGCCTATTTCAGCGCGATCAACGCGGGCGACATCTCTGGCGCGGTCGAGTTCGTGAGCCCGGATGCGACGGTCAGCATCCGTGACGCACTCCATGGCACCCTCGAAGGTTCCGGGCCTGAGGCGTTCGCGGCGTGGTTGGACCAGGCGATGTCTTCTGGTGCGGTGACGGTCGTTCCGTTGAGCGCCGAGCGCCGTGACGAGAGCGTGAGCGTCGAGCTGGCGGTGAGCGTCTTCCGGCCAGCGTCTGGTGCGGTGACGCTGCTTCAGCAGATCGACTACACCATTGACCGTGACCGGATCACTACCGCGCGCGCGTTCGGGGTTCGCCATGTTCGCCTGCCCGGGGTGACGACTCCCGTTCTGGGCGAAGACACGCGTCGCGGCGCCTGACAGTGCGTGGCTGTGGCTGGCCGCCGGATCATCGGCGCGGCCCCGGCACAGAACCCTAGGGGCGTCCCATGCCGTAGTAGGTCCAGCCGGCGGCGCGCCAGGCGTCTGCATCCAGGCAGTTGCGTCCGTCGACGATGACTCGTCCGTCGGTGAGCGTCGAGACGTGCTCGGGCGACATCTGCCGGCGGTATTCGTCCCATTCGGTCACGACGACGACCGCGTCTGACGACCGCAGGGCTTCGTCGCGGTCGGCGACGTAGTTGAGCTGCGGGTGCTTCGCCTGAGCGTTCGCGATCGCCTCGGGGTCGGTGACGGTGACCCACGCGCCGAGGCCGTGCAGGCGTACGGCGACGTCGAGTGCGGGGGAGTCGCGGATGTCGTCGCTGTGCGGCTTGAACGCGGCACCGAGCACGGTGACGTTCTTCTTGAACACGGATCCGCCGAGACCGTCGACCACCAGCTGTACGGCACGGTCACGGCGGCGCATGTTGATCTCGTCGATCTGACGTAGGAACGCGATCGACTCGCCGCGGCCGAGTTCTTCGGCGCGAGCCGAGAAGGCACGGATGTCTTTGGGGAGGCATCCGCCACCGAAACCGATACCGGCGCCGAGGAACTTGCGCCCGATGCGGTCGTCGTGACCGATCGCGTCGGCGAGCTGGGTGACGTCGGCGCCGACGACCTCGGCGATCTCAGCCATCGCGTTGATGAACGAGATCTTCGTCGCCAGGAACGCGTTGGCCGACACCTTCACGAGTTCAGCGGTGGCAAGGTCTGTGACGATGAACGGCGTGCCCTTCGCCACCGGCGGCGCGTACACCTCTTTCAGGATGTCGACAGCGGCGGCTCCAGCATCTGTTGACGGCACACCGACGACGAGCCGGTCGGGATCGATCGTGTCTTGCACGGCCCACCCCTCGCGGAGGAACTCCGGGTTCCACACGAGCGTCGCGCCCGTCGCCTCGACCCTCGGAGTCAGCTCGGCTGCGGTGCCGACAGGAACCGTCGACTTGCCTGCGACGATGTCGCCCTCCGAGAGGTAAGGCACGAGTGCGTCGACGGCGGCGTTCACGTACGTGAGGTCGGCGCCGTATCCGTCTCGCTGCTGCGGGGTGCCGACGCCGATGAAGTGAACCTTCGAGCCCTTCGCTTCGGCCATGTCGGTCGTGAAGCGCAGGCTACCGGATGCGACACCTTCGGCAAGGATCTCGGGTAGTCCGGGCTCGAAGAACGGCGCCTCACCCTTCGAGAGGGCGTCGATCTTGCGCTGGTCGACGTCGATGCCAACGACCTCATGCCCGATCGAGGCCATGGCTGCCGCGTGGACGGCTCCGAGGTATCCGCATCCGATGACAGAAAGCTTCACGCGCCAAGCCTAGGGGGCGCATGTGACGCGAAAGTGACGCACAGGCGTCGTGAGGGCTCGAGAGCGGTCGCGCGCAACAATCCCACTCCACAATGGACCCATGACCTACCTATCTGACGACCTGTATCGCCAGATCGAGCAGTCGATGCCGATCGCATGCGTCGACTTCGTCGCGATTCGCACCGCCCTCAATGGGACGCGCGAGTACGGTCTGATTCGGCGCCACTCACCGTACGGCGAGGTCTGGTGCCACCTGGGCGGCCGCATCCAGCGCGGCGAGACGATCGCTCAAGCTCTCCAGCGTCACGCCAACGACGCCCTCGACGCCGGACTCGACCTTCCGATCGATCCGCAGCCCCTCTATACCTACCAGTGGTTTCCTGCGACGGACTCCCCGACCGACGGCACCCCGTTCGGCCGTGACGAACGAAAGCACTCCATTGGAATGGCGTTCCTGATCGAACTCACGGGAGATCCGTCGCCCCGCAATGAAGCTCTCGACTTTGCGTGGTTCACGAGCGCAACCATTCCCGAAGATGTCTGGCCCGGATGCGAGCACCTCTTCGCGAAACTCGGACTCCTCGCGCGTCAGTGAGCTGTCTCTCCCGGCGCGAGTGCCGCCCGGGCAGTCTTGAGCAAGATGGTGAGATCTCCCACGAGCGTCCAGTTCTCGACATAAGAGAGATCGAGACGCACGCTCTCGTCCCACGACAGAGATGACCGACCGCTGACTTGCCACAACCCAGTGATGCCGGGCTTCATCAGGAAGCGGCGGTGTACGTGCTCGGCGTACTGCTCGACTTCGCGAGGGAGCGGCGGGCGGGG